>ERZ791906.22-NODE-22-length-252129-cov-51.272821_pt1 | contig 252129 bp, 206 predicted proteins | sample MGYA00510146_ERZ791906 | MGnify/ENA primary metagenome ERZ791906 (study PRJEB30046, sample SAMN00792096) | human gut metagenome | study: EMG produced TPA metagenomics assembly of the A metagenome-wide association study of gut microbiota in type 2... | reverse complement strand
CCTATCTCTCTTTTCTTTTTTCTTAATTTTGTCCAATATCTATTGTAGCACTACAGTAAGGGGTGTGAAAATTGGGGCGGCGGTATTGAAATTATTATTTTGTTGTGATATAATTGTACTAACTAGAACTGTGTAAATTCAGGAAGGATCTTTATGAGTATAAACAGCAATGAGGGCAATGATTTTTGCAACAGATATAATGAGGTGCTGAAAAGCGATAAGAAAAAAATGATCGCTGCGGCTGCCGCTTGCACTATCGTTATGGGAGCAGGCTTTGGCGGGTATTTATACTATGGCGCTTATTATGCTTCGGGCTGGCACACACATGACGGCTCGACTTATTATATTGTCAAGGAGACGGGCGAAAAGGCGCTTGGCTATCAGATAATAGACAACACCTGCTATCTTTTTGACGACAAGGGCAACGCTATGGCTGACGGCTGGCATAAGTATCGTGGGGACACTTACTATGTCAAGGACGGCGTTGTTCAGCGTGGAAAAATGAAAATAAAGGGAGAGGAATACTATTTCTCTGAGGAGTCTGGCATTTTCAGGACGGGCCTTTGCGAGATAAACGGCGGTGAATACTATTTTGACGACCACGGCTTCCCTGACACTGGTTTTGACAGCGACGGCGGTTATTACTATGACGAGAGTGGCAAGCGTGTGACAGGCTGGGCAAAGATAAACAATGTTCAGTATTATTTTCTCAAGAGCGGTGAGATGGCCAAGGGCTTTGTTGAGATAGAGGGCAAGATATACTATTTTGATGATGACGACGGTCACATGGCCACAGGCTGGCAGGACATTGACGGAAAGAAGTATTATTTTTCTGAGAGCGGTGCTGTTCACAAGGGCTGGATGGAGCTTGAAAAGAAGTATTATTATTCTGATGAAGCTACAGGTGCTTGCGCTCAGGGCTTTGCGGAGATAGATGGTGAGAGCTATTATTTTAATGATAGCTGTGAAATGGTCAAGGGCTGGATAACAATTGACAAGAACAGATATCATTTTGCTGATGACGGTAAAATGACTAAGGGCTGGTATGAAGAACCGCCTGAGAAGTATTATTTCAAGGGCGACGGCTCGGCAGGCAAGGGCTTTACCAAGATCAAGGACAAGTATTATTACTTTGATAAGAAAAATCGCCTCCTCTCCGGCTGGAACGAGATAGGCGGAAATGTTTATTACTTCGGCAGAGGCGGCGTTGTGGCTGACGGCTGGGAGGATATTGACGAAGATACTTACTATTTTGACAAAACGACCCATGTGGCGGCAACAGGTTGGACGAATACGGATCAGTACACTGATGATGAGAAAAAGAAAATAAAAGAGTTCAAATCCAATGTTTCAAAGCTTGTGAAGTTTGAGAAGGACGATTACAAAAAGGACGAGAAGCCTGACGAAAAAGAGACCCAAAAGCTTGAGGAGCTTGCAGACAAATTCGGTGAAAAGACATTCAATGCTTATGACAGAAAGGTTTATGAAAAATTCGGCGGGGCGGTGTTCTATCAGTATTATTTCTACTCTGATCACACTCTTTGCACCGGATTTCATAAAATAAACGGCTATTACTTCTACTTTGATGAGGAAACCGGCAAGAAGGCTACGGGCTGGAAGACCATTGACGGAAAGAGATATTATTTTGGTCTGACAGGTGCGGCGGCTGTTGGCGAATTTGAGGAGGACGGGGACAAGAAATACACCTTCTCAAACGAGGGCGTGCTTGCAGACGGGATCGTTAAGATAGACGCTGAATGGAAGTTCAAGAAAGAGGACGGCTCTTGGGCTAAGTCGGAGTTTGTTACTTCAAAGGGAAATATTTACTACATTGGTGAGGACGAGGCTGCAATTACAGGTTGGCACACTATTGAAGACAAGCTGTATCATTTTGACAATGACGGCAAGCTTTCAAAGGGGCTGTTCAGTGATGATTCAGGGCTTTACTACATTGACAAGAACGGCGCTCAGAAAGACAAGTGGGTAACAGCCGGTGACAAGACCTATTATTTTGACGGCGATGGCAAGGCAGTTTCAGGCTGGAGAGAAATAGACGGAACGGAGTTTTATTTTGACAGCGATCATGTTTTGCAGAATGAATGGACGACTATTGCAGGAAAGAAATATTTCTTGCAGAATGGTGTTGCGTTGAGAGGTCCTGTGTACATTGACGACAAGTATTACAACTTCGGTGAGGACGGATATCTAAAGTCCGGCTGGGTAAGCTGGCGTGGGCAGAAGTTCTACAACAACAAGAACGGCACTGTTGTGACAGGTTGGAAGAAGATAGGCGGAAAGCGATATTATTTCAATGATTACGGCATGATGCTCATAAACACTACTGTTGACGGATATAACATTAACAATGACGGAGTTGCGCATAAGGCAAAGTAGCAATAAAAAGGACTGCTGTGGTTTAAGACAGCAGTCCTTTTGGTTTTGTATCAAATTTTTTCAAGCAGGCAGACCGCTGTGGCGGATATGCCTAGTTCCTCGCCTGTGAAGCCTAGTTTTTCTTCGGTGGTGGCTTTAACTGATATCTGTGAAATATCGCAGCCGCAGGCTTCTGCTATACGCTCCCGCATGGAGGTGATATAGGTGGCAAGCTTCGGCTTCTGTGCGCAGATGGTGGAGTCTATATTGCCTATTTTCCAGCCTTTTTCGGTCATAACGCTTATGACTTTTTCCATGAGCTTCATACTGTCTGCACCCTCATAGTCGGGGTCATTATCGGGGAAAAGCTTGCCGATATCGCCCAGTGCCAATGCACCAAGTATGGAATCCATTATGGCGTGGGCAAGGACATCTGCATCGGAATGTCCTAAAAGTCCCTTTTTATATGGAATATCCACGCCGCCGAGAATGAGCTTTCTGCCCTCGGTGAGCCTGTGAACGTCATAGCCGTGTCCTATACGCATTTTTTTGTTCCTCCTGTCCTAAAAATTGTACTGCTATATTTCCTCGTAGTTGCCTAAAAATTTGAAATATGAAAGCTCTGAATTAAGCTCGCTTATGAGCTTTGCCACGTCCGGAGAGGTTATTGCTCCCTCAAAATCGAGATAGAAAACAACGTCAAAATCGGTGTTTGCGATAGGACGGCTCTCTATCATGGAAAGGTTAAGTCCTGCTACGGAGAATTTGGTGAGAAGTCTGTAAAGTGCAGATGAGGTATGTGGCAGTGCCAAGGACACTGACACGATATCAGCATTTTCCGAGCAGAGAGTCTCCTTTGAAATGAGAATAAATTTTGTGTAATTCTCGGCGGCGTTGGCTATATTATGCCTGAGTATCTCAAGATCGTTCTGCTGTGCGCAGGCTTCTGAGCAGATAGCGGCATACGGTTCATTGCTCTCTTTTATGTAGCACGCCGCAAGGGCAGTATTTGCGTATTTATGGCTTTTAAGTCCGTTCTGAGAGAGAAACTCAGAACACTGACTGAGCGCCTGCTCATGTGAATAGACTATTTTGATATCCTCAAAGCGTGTGCCTTTTTTTACGGCAAGGCAGTGGGATATCTTTACCTTAGTTGCTGCACATATCTTGAAGTCATGCTTTTTCATAAGCTCGTAGGTCTGACCAACTGAGCCTGCGGTGGAATTTGCTATGGGAAGTATGCCGAAATCCGCTGAGCCGTTTTCAACTGATGAAAAAACGTCCTCAAAATCTTCAAAGAACATTGGCTCAAAGTCGCTGAATATCTGCTTGCAGGCTATATGTGAATATGAGCCTGTGGTACCCGGTACAGCGACTTTTTTATGACCTGTCAAGTCCAAATTTTTGTACTCTATCTTATCTGAGTCTGCAAAAAACTCCTGGTACTGACGGCACTTTGAAATATCCATGATGTTTTGGAAGAACACTCTTGACGCACTTTCCAAGCCCTTTGGTGAGCTTTCTGTTACATGGTCAAGTATCTCGTTTTCACGCTTGCTCTGAAAAACAGGCATATTGTTTGCTATCTTATACTCAGCCACCTTGAAGCTTATCTGCATACGCTTATTGAAAAGCTCCTGAAGCTGGTTGTCTATATCGTTAATTTCATTTCTTAATTCCTGAAGATCCATTTTTACGCTCCTTAACAGACAGAATGATATTATTTTACCATATTTTCTGCCTTTATTCAAGAACTATTTTGTTAATTAAGGCTTTATCGAGTTTGGAAAATGGGATAACGGGCAGAGGGGTGATATCGGTCTGGGTGAGTATCTTTTCAAGCCACACCATATGATAGCACTTGTTGAACTTAAAGGCACATCTATGGAACGTACCTGTTATGGTATAGCCCATTTTTTCATGGAACTTTACGCTGTCAAAGGTGAGATACTCGTCTTCTTTTTCGGGATAGGCGACGCAGGCGTAGAGGTTTGTTATATGCTGTGCCGCAAGGAGCTTTTCAAGGGCGGAGTAGAGTTTTGCACCTATGCCTTTGCGGTGAAGCCCTTTTTTTACATAAACTGTGACTTCGACCGACCAATCATAGGCGGCTCTGTTTTTGAATACGCCTGCATAGGCGTAGCCTGCTATTTTGCCGTTTTCTACTGCGGCTATGTAGGGATAATTTGCGGATATGCGGCGGATCCGGTCGGAAAACTCCTCAACTGTTGGGACGTCATACTCGAATGTTATGGCGGTGTCTTCAACGTAGGGACGGTATATTTCAAGAAGCTCGTGAGCGTCCTTCTCGGTAACTGTTCTTATTATCATGGCGTTCTCCTTATAGTACCATTAATACTGTGCCTGCAGTGATAAGCACCGCACCTATGGCTGATTTTACTGTGAAGTCCTCGTGGAGAAATATCACTGCAAGGATAAGGGTGATGACAACGCTGAGCTTGTCTATGGGGGCGACCTTTGAAACGCTGCCCATTTGGATAGCCTTATAATAGCACAGCCACGAAGCGCCTGTTGCAAGTCCTGAAAGGATAAGGAATACCCAGCTTTTTCTGCCTATAGAGCCTATGCCGCTTTGTGTGTGGGTGATGAACACCATGAGCCATGCCATAGCAAGCACAACGCAGGTACGCAGTGCGGTGGCAAGATTTGAGTTTACTCCTTCAATGCCGACCTTTGCAAGGACAGAGGTGAGCGCTGCGAAAGCAGCGGAGAGAAGCGCAAACACGAACCACATAATACCACTTTCTTTCGTGAAAAATTGTTTGCTCATGCTTTATTATAGCACCTAAAGGTGCTTTTTGCAATAGAATGAGCGGCAGGACGTGATATTTTACATCAGACCTGCCACTTATGCTTAGTTATTTGCGGCAAATATTTTTATTGTTCGTGAAAGTGCTGTTACCTGCTGAGGGGTACTGAATGCTGAGGGTGAGAAACGCACAGTGCCTTGCTCTATTGTGCCGAGGGTGGTATGGGTGACGGCGGCACACTGAAGTCCTCCACGGAGGGCGAAGCCTTTTTCGCTGAGATAGGAGGCGATCTCAGCGGAAGGGATATCACCGATGTTAAATGAAAGTATGGGGACTTTCTTTTGGTCTGCTTCATAGAACTTTATTTTGTCTATGTCTGAAAGCTGTTCGTAGAGCTGTTGACAGAGTTTTTCTTCATGGGCTTTTATTACGGCAGGGGTCTTTTGGCGGACGAACGTTAGTCCCTCGCCAAGACCGATTATGCCCACTGTGTTAATTGTGCCGCTTTCAAGCTTTTCGGGGAGAAAAGGGGTCTGTTCAAGGAGTGCGGAGGTCGCACCTGTGCCACCCTCGATTATGGTAGACAGAGAATACTCGCCGTCTGAGATAAGAAGCCCTGTGCCTGTTGGTCCGTAGAGGGCTTTGTGACCTGCGGCACAGAGAAAGTTGAAGCCGTCTGAGAGGGAAAGCTCCACAAGACCGCAGGCTTGTGCGCCGTCGGCTATAAAGCATATGCCGTGGGCTTTGCAGAGGGCGGCTAATTCACGGTATGGCATGAGCCTGCCTGTGACGTTTGAAGCCACTGTACAGCAGATACACTTAGTTTCGGGGGTTATAAGGCGGCGGAAGTTTTCTACTGTTTCGCTGTCTGTTTCACCTGTTCGGGCAATAGAATATTTCACGCCCCTTGTTTTTGAAAGGGCATAGACGGGTCTTGCTACTGCGTTATGCTCGTGGTCTGAGATTATCATATGGCCACCGTACTGCATGATGCCTTTTATCGCTATGTTAAGGGCGTGGGTGCAGTTGGCGGTGAAAGCCACGTTTTCGGTCTGCGCACCAAACATTTTTGCCGCCTGCTGTCTGACAGCGAATATTTTTTCAGCTGCTCGCATGGAAAGCTTGTGACCGCTTCTGCCCGGGTTGCCGCCATAGCGTTCTACTGCCTGAGCGACGGCTTTTGCCACGGCAGGTGGCTTGGGGTAGGTGGTGGCTGAGTTATCAAAGTTTATTATGCTTCGGGTGTTTATTTTTCTCACCTCTTTTGCTATGATATGATACCCTTATGTGGTATGCGTTCGTTATCAAGTATTGCAGTTATCTCCTCGGCGGGGGCGGTGACTGATATGGAGTAGCCGCAGCCTGTTCCGAGGTTTTTGGGCGTTCTCTGTATCTCACAATAGTATTTTAAACCGTTCAGCAAGTTTTTTGCTTTCATTGCATAGGTTATGGAAGTCATGGCTATAAGACTCTTTTTCATTTTTGTTGCTCCTTTATGCTGTACTTGTCCGTATACGCTTTTACGAATACACTTCAGTATATGCCGTTCGCTGTTTGAGGGTGAACGTTGAAAGTTTTGTGAAAGGTAGGTGAAATTTGATAAAAGTTAATAGTCAGTTTAAATTTCGGGTGTACTATTTATAATATAAAAAAGAAAAGAGGTAAAAGCTTATGAACGGATTTATGTATAAGGTAGCGAGATTTTTTCAGGGCAGATATGGTATAGACAAGCTTTTTTACGGCATTTGCGGTGTGGCTGTGGTGCTTAGTGCGGCGAATTTGTTTGTAAGGTCGCTTATTTTACAGCTTATGGTATACGCTGTGCTGGTGCTGGCGATAGTGAGGGCGATGTCAAGAAACTGCCAGAAGCGATACGAGGAGAACATGAAGTTTGAGAGGGCTTTCGGGGGAATTGGCAGGAAATTTTCATTCTGGAAGAGAAAATTCGCTGATAGAAAGACCCATGTTTATATAAAGTGTGGTGTATGCAAAAAGACGTTAAGGCTTCCAAAGGTAAAGGGTGAACATACTGTGAAATGCCCTAACTGTGCAAATAAGTTCAAGGTGAAGATCTGACCTGTTGCGGAATTTGCGGAAATGTGCTATACTATATAATATAGTATGATACTGTAGGGGTGCAAGGACAATGGAAATGGGCTGTCTAGGACGCCAGCCCCTACGGGAGTGTGTCAGGTACGATTTTTTTGCGAAAAGGGAGCGGCAGGAATGCAGAAAGTAAATTATCAGAAAAAGCTGGAGGGCATTATAAAAAAACACGAGGAAAAGGGTGAAGTGCCGACTTTGCTTTTGCATAGCTGTTGTGCGCCGTGTTCGTCTTATGTGCTTGAATATCTGTCGCAGTATTTTAAGATAACTGTGTTTTACTACAATCCGAATATTTATCCCCGTGAGGAATACGATAAGCGTGTGGCGGAACTTCAAAGGTTCATCGTGGAAATGCCTATGAAAAATCCTGTTACGTTCGTGGAGCGTGGGTATGACGAGGGTGAGTTTTTTCAGGCTGTTAAGGGCTTTGAGGATATACCTGAGGGCGGGGAGAGATGCTTTCGATGTTACAGGCTCAGGCTTGAACGGACGGCTCAGCTTGCCAAGGAGCTTGGCATGGACTATTTTACTACAACGCTGTCTATTTCACCATACAAGAATGCTCAGAAGCTCAACGAGATATCGGAGGAGCTTGGGGAGATATATGATGTAAAGGCACTTCCTGCGGATTTCAAGAAGCGTGAGGGCTACAAGCGTTCCATTCAGCTTTCAGCAGAATATGGGCTTTACAGGCAGGATTACTGCGGCTGTATCTTCTCAAAAAGAGAGCGTGAAAGGCTGGATACGTTTACAAGAAAATCTGAATAAATATAAAAATATTAATATTACATAGAATGCTTGTACATATTACGATAACATATCTGGTGATATATAGCAAAAATAATATACAGATTTGTGAAAAATGGCTAAAGATATGTGGTTAATTTGTGAAAAACGTTTATTGAAATACTTGTAAATGTGTGTTACAATATAGTCAAGATGTATGTTGAGGAGATATCGCTCAATATGTATCTAAAAATTATTAACAAAGATGGAGGAAAAACAAATGAAAATCTCTAAGATTCTCGCTGGTATGTCAGCTGCTGCTCTTGCTGCATCAATGATGTCACTCGCAGCATTTGCTGATGAAACAGCTACTGTTAAGGCAGACCTCACTGGAGGTACTGTTTCTCTCATTGATGAGAAGGACGATGACGGTGTTGTTACAAAGACAGGTGTTCTTACAGGAACAAACGTTAAGCTTGCAGATGTTTGCGGTATTGATGTTAATGTAACAGTTGGTGCAGACTCAGCTGCAAAGATCGAGGCTGGAGACTGGATAGGCGGTGGACTTGGTTACAACTCTGAGTCAACTGGTTGGGCTTCAAAAGAGTGGTCATTCCAGGAGGGTGCTAAGGACGTAACAGGCGTTAAGGCTGCTGACGGTTCTTATGATTTTGTTCTGAAGGGAACAGATCCTGTATTTGCTGATACAGATACATATGCTCAGGTATGGCTCCAGAACTGGTCTACAAAGGACTTCACATTCAATGCGTTCACACTTCTTGACAAGGACGGCAATCCTATCCTTGTTGTAGAGTCTGACAAGGCACAGGGCGGAAACACTGTTGACCTTAGCGAATACAAGAAGCAGACTGAGGTTACACTTAACGGTGAGGGTAAGTCTACATCTGACGGTAATAAGGTAAGAATCAACATTAAGCACCCATGGTGTGACGATGCACACAAGGCTGATTTCAACCTTGTTGATGATTGGAGCGTATTTGCAGGTGCTGACGCTATTGCTGTTACAGTTGATATCTCAAATGTAACTGACGCTTTCACAGCTTATCCATGCTTCACAAATGGTATTGAGAACGGTATTGGTTATTGGGAAGCTTCTGATAACAACCCTGCTGTTACAGTAAACGCTGACGGCACATACACATTTATCGTTAAGTTCCCTTCAGCTCTTGAAATGGACGCAAATAATATGTTCTTTGACATTGCTACAGACCTCGCTGGTACAGACGGCGAAGATCCTGCTGTTAAGATGGCTGTTAAGAACGTTGTAGTTCTCAACAAGAGTGACGCTGAGCCAACAGATCCTTCTGAGTCAACAGCTGATTCAACAGATTCAACAGATTCTGACGAGTCAAAGGTTATTCTTACAGATTCTTCAGACTCTAAGACTAACTCTGCTGCTACATCTTCTAAGGCTGCTAACAACGCATCTAACACAAACCCAAGCACAGGTGCTGCTGCTCTTGCTGCTGTAGGTGTTGCACTTGCTGGTGCTGCTGTAGTTGCTACTAAGAAGAGAAAGTAATCTGTAATTCAGATAATTCTTACTTAGAATAATTAAAGACCTGTCTTTCGGGACGGGTCTTTTTTTATTGCTTTTTTATCGAGGTAGTGGTATAATTGATCTATAAACTGCGGAGGTGTTTTTATGCGTATAGTTTTTGATGATATTAAAGAGAGCCTTGCACCGAATTTCAAGGGCGGCGAGAAAAGCTTTGCAAGCAGGGCTTTTTCTGACGGCAAGAACAAGATGATGAAAGGCAGGCTTGTGCCGGGGGCTTCTATCGGTCTGCACAGACACGAGGGCAACTGCGAGATGATATATGTTCTTGAGGGCAGTGGCAAAATGCTTTATGACGGAGGTGAGGAAAGACTGTCGGCAGGAGATTTCCATTACTGCCCCGACGGTCATGAGCATAGCTTTATCAATGACGGCGACAGCGACCTTGTGTTTATTGCAGTTGTGCCAGCTCAGTAGATTTTTGCAGTTTTGTATCTGTGAAATAGTGGGTCAAAATGGCTCTGTAGTCTGAGCCTTTTTCTGCCATGGCGTTTGCACCATACTGGCTCATGCCTACGAGGTGTCCGAAGCCGTGAGAGGTGAAAGTGAATTTTGTATTGGCAAAGGTAAACTCGAAACATGGCGAGGAGATATCAAGAATATCGCAGAATGTGTTGGGTTGGATATCATAGCCACAGACGGTCAGGTTCGTTACATAGCCTATGCCGTCTGTTTTTGTTTTGAGCCAACTAGCAGCATTGGCGAGGGGAGTGAAATTAATATCGGGGAAGCGGTCAAGAAGCTTGTCTTGAAATTCCTTGGCGGTGAGTGTCTGGGTACATTCTGTGGTGACAAGGTCTTTGTCAGCGGAGCTGTCTACTGACAGAAGATATGGGATATCCTCTCCCCATGCGTTTTTGGCGGATTGGGTATGACCGTTTGAAGCAGCGTGAAAGGCGACGATTATCGGTTCGCCTTCATAGGTGAGGATATCGTCCTTGACGGCATTAACGGCGGATTTAACTTTTTGGTAGGCTTTTTCATAGTCGTTGCCGTAATACTCTTTGGCGGCTTTGAGGGTGAAAAAGCTTTGGTAGAGGGTGCTGTCATCGCTGATGAGTGCGCCTTTTAAGGCGGGAGTAGGCGACTGGGCTTCGGAGAGCTGTCGGCGGCATATGTAGGTATGGGCGAGGACGGCTTGCGCTTTCAGGGCTTCTTCGTCAAAGTCCGCAGGCATTTGTGCAAGCACTGAGCCTATCATATATTCTTCAAGGGTGAAGTCTTCGGTCTTGCCGCTTTCGGTGAAATATACGGCTATTTTTTCTTTTTCTGAAAATGCAGGTTTCGATGCGGACTCGTTTGGGCGAAGAAATACTATGGTCGGTATTATTATAAGGATAACAGCAAATACTGCCATTATCTGTATCAGGTCTTTCATATGGTTTGTCCTTTCTTTTTTGGGGTACTATATTATATTCATGCAGTGGAGCAAATATTCATACAGGGCAAATTTTTGTACTGCAAATTTTTAAATGGCGGAGATATGCGGTTTTAATTTGACATGTTATCTTAATACTTGACAAAAATCTGAAAAAGGTGTATAATATAACTTATATTTATAATCTACTTGAAAGCGAGATGATCTATTCAATGATAAATAATGCAGCAAGGTCGCTTTTATGCGAACAGTTTATAGCAAACAATACTATCGACCCTAAGCTTTATGACAGATATGTGGTAAAGAGAGGCTTGAGAAACTCTGACGGTACAGGTGTTATGGCTGGTCTTACTAATATCTGTAACGTACACGGATATGTGGTAAACGAGGGTGAGAAATCTCCTATTCAAGGTCAGCTTATCTTCCGTGGATACAACATCAATGATCTGGTGTCCAACGCTCAGAAGGAAAACCGTTTTGGTTATGAGGAGATAGTGTATCTGCTTCTTATGGGCGATCTGCCTAACAGGGAGGAGCTTACTGCGTTCAAGGGAATGATGGCTGAAAACAGACCTCTCCCTGACAACTTCTTTGAGGACATGATACTTAAAGCTCCGTCAAAAAACATCATGAATGAGATGGCGAGAGCAATTCTGGCTCTTTACTCTTATGACGATAACCCTGAGAATCGCTCGCCTGAGTATGAAATGGCTACGGCTATCTCTATAATCTCTAAATTGCCTAACATCATGGTTTCGGCTTATCAGGTAAAGAAACGCTGTTATGACGGTGAAAGCTTGTTCATGCACCCTCTGATACCTACACATTCTACTGCGGAGATGATACTGTCGGCACTGCGTCCGGACAGACAGTTCACTGAGGAAGAGGCTAAGATACTTGATCTGTTACTTATGCTCCACGCTGAGCATGGCGGAGGAAATAACTCAACTTTTGCCTGCCGTGTGCTTACATCTTCCGGAACGGATCCTTATTCTGCATACTCTGCGGCTATCGGTTCACTGAAAGGTCCACGTCACGGTGGCGCTAACCTTAAGGTGGCGGCAATGCACCAGTGCATAAAGGACAACGTTCAGAACTGGGAGGACGAGGGCGAGATCGCTGATTTCCTTACAAAGATACTCAACAAGGAAGCTTTTGACCACACAGGTCTTGTCTATGGCATGGGTCACGCTGTTTACACATTGTCTGACCCTAGAGCTGTCATACTCAGAGAGAATGCCAAGAAAATGGCTGAGAACACTGAGTTTGAGAGAGAATACAAGCTTCTTGAAGCGGTGGAAAGACTTACTCCTGAGCTGTTCAAGAAGATCAAGGGCAGTGACAAGGCGATGTGCGCTAACGTTGATATGTACTCGGGCTTTGTTTACAGCATGCTGGGTATTCCTGAGGATCTTTACACACCTATGTTCGCTGTTTCAAGAATGGCAGGCTGGTGCGCACACAGATTTGAAGAGCTTGTAACAGGAAAGAGGATAATCCGTCCTGCATACAAGGCTATCTCAGGTGAGAAGAAGTATATCCCATTGGACGAAAGATAAGCAAAATAATTTTTACCTGTTCCTAATGGGCGGAAAAAGGCTTGAAATATTTTTGTGTATATGATATAATAGAATCGGGTATATGCCCGGTTCTATTTTTTGTTTGGTGTATCAGGAGGGATCGCTTGAAAAATCTTAAATTGGCTGCTGTTTGTCTTTCTTGTCTTACTATGACAGGCTGTTCGGCACTGAATTTTTCTGTTGAGGGACTTATAAACGCCCCGAAGCTTACCTCTGAGCAAAGCGAGATACATCAGGCGCTTATCGAGAGCGTGGGCAGTAATATAACTCTGAAATATCCTAAAAACGGTGAATACCGCTCGGCTTATGTTATCGTAAATATCGACGATGAGCCTACGGACGAGGCTATGGTCTTCTATGAGTACACTTCAAACGGATCTGAGGAGGACGGCTTGAGGGTGAACATTCTCGACAAGGACGAGGACGGCAAGTGGTATTCTGTGAAAGAGCTTGCGGGCGCAGGTACGGACATAGATCAGGTCATTATCTCGCCTATGGGAAGCAATAACCAGACGGACGTTTTTGTAGGATATCAAAATCTTACTAATGATGAAAAGACTATGGAGATATACAGCTATACCGACGGAGATTTCAAGCGTGTGGCACTTGATACTTATTCGGTGCTGGAGCCTTTGGATATAAACAATGATGGTTATATAGAGCTTATCACCATTCAGAGAAGCACCAATAATGATACAGGTGCGGTGACGGCAAAGGCTTCTATGCTCAACATGAAAAACAATGAGATAACCCGTGGCGAGAACGTTGATATGTGCGATAATGTGACTTCTTATGTGTCATCAAAGACGGGAATGCTTGACAGCGGCAGGCGTGCTATTTTTATTGACGGACTGACTGCTGACGGAAAATTGCAGACGGAGATAATATACTACAGATATTCGGGACTTCAAAATCCTATGCAGCTTAGAAGCGAAAAGCTGCTGCCTTTATGCACAAGACCAGCGGGCTACTACAGTGAGGACATGGACGGCGACGGTGATGTGGAGATACCGTCAACTTCGCCTATGGTGGGTTATGAAAACGCTGTGGCAGACGAAATGCTCTATATGACTACATGGAGCGTTTACGAGGATTTTTATGATCTGAAAACAAAATACACAGGCTATTATGCCATATCTGACGGATATTTTGTAACATTCCCAAAACGCTGGAACAGTTCTGTTACTGTGAAAAAGGACAGCGACACAAACGAGCTTGTTTTCTATAAATACACGGGAGATATAAACGAAAGCAACGAGGAGATAATGCGTATCGCTGTGTCTTCAAAGAATGATTCGGAGGATTATATCTCTGACGGATATGAGCTTATCGACAGCAAGGGTCAGCTTGACTATTTTGTGAAGCTTCCTCTTGACAGGCGTGAAAAGCTCATACCGACTATTGACGAAATTCAGAATAATTTTTACATAATAAACTGATCTTGGAGAGGAGTAAATGTAATGAAAAGAGTTTTGGTTTGCGAGGACGAAGATTCAATCAGAGAATTTGTGGTCATAAACCTTGTAAGAAGCGGTTACGAGGTAGTTGACGTAAACTGCGGTGAGGACGCTCTCAAAGCCTATGACGAAAAGGACGGCGGTTTTGACGTTGCTCTGCTTGATATTATGATGCCCGGCATCGACGGAATGCAGGTGTGCAAGAAGATAAGAGAGAAAAGCAACACTATCGGCATTATCATGCTTTCGGCAAAATCACAGGAAATGGATAAGATATCATGCCTTATGAGCGGTGCTGACGATTATATCACAAAGCCGTTCTCTATTTCTGAGCTTATTGCAAGAGTTGACGCTGTTTGCAGGCGTGTAAATCGTTCAGGATCTAAGCCTGAGGAGGCTTCACAGATAGTTTCAGGTCCATTTACGCTTAATCTTAAGAGCAGGACTGTTTTTAAGAACGGCGAACAGATAGACCTTACACAGGTGGAGTATCAGATAATGGAGTATTTCTTCAAAAATCAGAATACTGCACTTGACCGTTCAAGTATACTCAATCACATATGGGGCGAGAGCTATTACGGTGACGATAAGATAGTGGACGTGAATATCAGAAGAATAAGAATGAAGATAGAGGACGAGCCTTCTAATCCTAAGTATATCCTTACTATATGGGGCTTTGGCTACAAGTGGGCAGGCGGCTCTAACTGAGCTGTGAAAACATGATGAACGGAGTTTTTATCAGTTGAGCGGAAAAAAAAGAAAAAGCGGCAGACTTAGTATCACACAGCACTGGCTGAGAAACAATCTCGGGGTGGTCGTGGGAATACTTGTGGTGCTTGAAATACTGCTTATAGTGGTGGTGAGGAATTATTACTACAGCTCCACAAGGCAGTATCTTACATCTAAAATGAAGATAGTCACCACGGCGGTAGTGAACGCTTCAGGTGACGAGCAGACTAACTATAATTCTCAGATACGCTCCCTTGTGGAAAGCTATGACGAGAAAGACAAGATAGAGCTTATGGCTATCAAGACCGACGGTGAGGTCGATGTTACATCATCAGGCTTCTCTCCCTCGGAGAATGACAACATGACCGATTATGAGGACGCAAAGAAGTCCGACACGGGAATAGGCACACAGATATATGAGCTGTCAACAGGGGAAAAGGTCATGGCGATAACGTCAGTCATATCCCCGAAGGGAAGCGAATATGAAGCGCTGAGAATGTTGTCTTCCATGAAAAATATCGACCATCAGATCTTTATTATGTCTATGATAATCACGGCTATCGTTGTGGCTGTCATAATGCTCATGTTTTTCTCGGGAATGTTTTTTATCAAATCTATTGTTTTGCCTATAAGAAGCATAAACAGCATAACAAGGCGGTATGCTACGGGAGATTTCAGCGAACGTCTTGAAAAGAAACGAAATGACGAGCTTGGCGAGCTTTGCGACTCTATCAACTACATGGCGCAGGAGCTTTCTAATACAGAACAGATGAAGAATGAGTTCATATCCTCTGTATCTCATGAGCTGAGAACTCCGCTTACCGCTATAAGGGGCTGGACGGAAACTGTTACCAGTATGTATGAGGACAAGGAAACCTTCAAGAAGGGTATGAGGGTCATCACAAGTGAGACGGAGAGGCTTTCACAAATGGTCGAGGAGCTTCTTGACTTTTCGAGGATACAGGACAACAGACTCACGCTTATTATGGATACTATAGATATTCTTGCGGAGCTTGGGGAAACTGTGCTTATCTATCAGGAGAGGGCCAAGGCGCTTGGTATAACACTCAATTACTACGAGCCGAAAATGCTGCCGTTTGTTTACGGCGACAAGAACAGGCTTCGTCAGGTATTCATAAATATTGTGGACAACGCTATCAAATACTCCAACAAGGGCGACACTGTATCGGTGGAGGCTTATGAGGAGGACAATGAGGTATGTATTTCCATTTCTGACACGGGCATGGGAATATCAAAGGAAGACTTGCCAAAAGTCAAGACGAAATTCTTTAAGGCGAACCATACTAGACGTGGTTCGGGAATAGGTCTTGCGGTGGCAGACGAGATCATTCAGCGGCATGGCGGTACGCTGGAGATAAACAGTGAGCAGGGAGTAGGTACAACAGTGATGATAACGCTCCCTTGTATCGAGCAGAAGAAAAAGCCTGACAATCAGGCAACTGTAGACGTGGAGCTTATTTCTTCTGAGCCTATCGAAAACAACGACAACGTGCAGTAGACGCACACACCGCCTTGAAAGGAAAGAAAATGAGCAGTAAAGCACAAAGCAAGGAAAAATTCAAGTCAAAGATCGGTGGACAGGCTGTTATCGAGGGCGTTATGATGCGTGGCATCCACAAGGCGGCTATGGCTTGCCGCCTGCCTGACGGCACCATAGACCTGGAGGAGTGGGCGATAAAAGGCGGAAAAGATACGCCTTGGTACAGGAAAACGCCTTTTGTGAGGGGCATTTTCAGCTTCCTTACTTCTCTTATAGACGGCTACAAGTGCCTTACAAGGTCGGCTGAGAAGCAGATGACGGAGGACGATGAGGAGGAGCAGACCAAGTTTGAACAGTGGCTGGACGATAAGCTTGGGGACAAGCTCGGCCCTATCATCACGGCGATATCAATGGTGCTGGGTGTGGGTCTGGCGATATTGCTGTTTATGTATCTGCCGTCGCTGGTGTCTAAATTCATAAGCAAGTTCATTGACCTGTCGGCATTTGGCAAAAACCTTATTGAGGGTATTTTGAAGATAGCTATTTTCATAGGCTACACGGCTTTGACTGCTCTTACTAAGGATATAAGGCGTACATATGAGTATCACGGTGCTGAACACAAGACTATCGCTTGCTATGAGCATGAAGAAGATCTGACGGTTGAGAATGTGAAGAAATACACACGTTTTCACCCTCGCTGCGGAACGAGCTTTATTTTCCTTGTGCTGTTCATAAGCATTTTTGTAAACACAATATTCAGAGTATCATGGGCAAGCATTTTGCTGAGAGTTGTTATAAAGATTGCACTTCTGCCTATCGTTACGGGTATTGCTTATGAGCTTATAAGGCTTGCAGGAAGATATGACAATATTTTCACTAAGATAATCTCTGCACCGGGTCTGTGGATACAGAGGATAACTACAAGCGAGCCTGATGAAAGTCAGATAGAGTGTGCGATCGCAGCACTAAGGGCTTGCATACCTGAAAATAAGGAAGATGACAAATGGTAAAAAAGGAACTGTTCGATAAATGCGTGGGACTGCTTGAGGAGAGCGGTCTTGGCGAGAACGCTGCTTGCGAGGTCACATGGGTGTTTGAAGATGTGGCTGAGGGGGAGGATATCACCTCTGAGCAGGAAAAGCGTATAAGCGACATTATCACACGCCGATGTGAGGGCTATCCTTTGCAGTATCTCCTTGGACAGTGGGAGTTTTATGGTCTGCCTTTCAAGGTGGGCGAGGGCGTACTGATACCACGTCAGGACACGGAAACTATTGTTGACACGGCTTTGAAGATGTTTGCAGGCAAGAAGGATATCACTGTTATAGACCTTTGTTCAGGCTCGGGGTGCATTGGTATCACCCTTGAAAAAAGGCTTGACTGCGGTCGGGCAGTGTGTGTGGAAAAGTCTGAAAAGGCGGCAGAGTATCTCCGTGAGAATATAAGTCTGAACGGCTCGGGTGCTGAGATAGTCATGGGCGACGTTACAGACGAAAAGCTTGTGGAGGATATGCCTGAGGCTGACCTTATAGTGTGCAATCCCCCTTATCTCACAACAGAGGACATGGACGCTTTACAGCGTGAGGTCACTTTTGAGCCTGCGGAAGCTCTTTTCGGCGGTGAGGACGGCTTGGACTTCTATCGTGAGATAGTTCGCAAGTGGAAGAAAAAGCTTAAAAGCGGCGGCGTTATGCTCTTTGAGATCGGTATCGGTCAGGAGGACGAAGTAATGCGGCTGATGATACAGCACGGCTTTAGAAACGTGAGATGCAGGAAAGACTTGTGCGATGTTTACCGATGTGTTTCGGGCATTTATGAGAAATAGTACGAAAATTTGTGCAGATAGATAAATTGCGGTTACTGTACAGACAAACGGACAGTTAGTGTGATATGATATAGATACGGATAAAACACCGATAAGATAGGGAGGTCATATAAAATGGCGATAGACAAGAAGAAAAAAGATGCCGTTAAGGCGGTAGTAAAAATAACTGACGCAGAGGAAAAGAAAAAGGCTCTTGACACAGCGATAGCATATATTGAAAAGCAGTTCGGCAAGGGTGCGATCATGAAGCTTGGCGAGGCTAAGGCTATGGATATCGAGGCTATACCCACAGGCTCAATGACCCTTGATATGGCGCTTGGTATTGGCGGCGTGCCGAGAGGAAGAATTATTGAGATATACGGACCTGAGTCATCAGGTAAGACAACGGTCGCACTTCATGTTATCGCAGAAACGCAGAAAATGGGCGGCGAGGTAGCTTTTATCGACGTTGAGCATGCTCTTGATCCTGTTTATGCAGGTCAGCTTGGCGTTGATATCGACAATATGCTTGTTTCTCAGCCTGACAGCGGTGAGCAGGCTTTGGAGATAGCCGAGGCTCTTGCACGTTCAGGTGCTATCGACTGTATCGTTATCGACTCGGTTGCGGCAATGGTAACAAAATCTGAGATAGACGGCGAAATGGGCGACACTCACGTTGGTCAGCTTGCAAGACTTATGTCTCAGGCTATGAGAAAGCTCACATCTGTTATCGCAAAGTCCAATACAACGGCTATATTTATCAATCAGGTCCGTGAGAAGATAGGTGTTATGTATGGAAACCCTGAAACTACTCCAGGCGGACGTGCTTTGAAGTTCTACGCTTCTGTAAGAATAGAGGTCAGACGTGGAGAGCAGATAAAGAACGGCTCTGAGGTCATCGGTAACAGAACAAAGTGCAAGGTGGTAAAGAACAAGGTAGCACCGCCGTTCAAGGAGTGCGAGTTCGATATCATGTACGGCAAGGGTATCTCCCGTGTGGGCGAGGTGCTTGACATGGCGGTCGATCTTGATATCGTTAAGAAGGGCGGAGCTTGGTTTAGCTACAATGATATGAAGCTTGGTCAGGGACGTGACAACGCTAAGGAGTTCCTGCTGAACAATCCTGATATCATGGACGAGATAGAAGCCAAGATAAAGGAACATCAGGCGGAGCTTGTGCTTGCGGCGCAGAAAGATAAAAAGGCCAAGAAGCTTGAAGAAAAGGCTAACGCAGGTGCGGCGGCTCAGAGTGCAAATGAGGATATGGCTGCTGACAAGCCTGAGAAGAAGATACGCAAGGCGGCAAGCGACAAGTCTGTTGTGGCAAAGCCTGAGGAGGACTTCGAGGAGTTCGCTCCTGTGGACATAAGCGAGCTTGGTGACTGATAAATGCTTAAAATAACGGGCGTTTCAAAATACAAGGGCAGTACATACATGATAGAGTTTGAGGAGGGCGAAACGGCTTTTCTCAACTACGAGATAGTGTCTGCCTATGGTCTGAGAGCAGGGCTTGATATGCCTGAGTCTGCTTGGGAGAAGATAGTTTTTGACAACGAGTTCAGAAAGGCAAAGGAAAGGGCTTTGTATCTCCTTGATTACAGGGACTATTCCTATGTGGAGCTTTACAAGAAGCTTGAGAAGAATTACAGCGAGGAGATATGCGACGCTGTAATGGATAAGATGCTGGAGCTTGGGACGGTCAATGACAGGCGGTATGCCCAGGGGCTTGCGAGGACTTATGTGGAAGTGCGTAAATACGGCTATTACCGTGCTTATCAGCAGATGAGACAGAAAGGGCTTACGAAGCCTATAATAGAGGAAGCTCTGGAGGAATACAGCGAGGGTACATATGAACGGCTGTATGAGCTTGTGGAGCGAAAGTATCTCAGATATCTTGACGGAGAAAAGGGTGACATAAAGGTAAAAAACGCCCTTGTGCGTTTGGGGTATTCATACGACATAGTAAAAGAGGTGCTTGCTGACATAAAACAGGAGTACGGCGACGAATAAAGGAGCAAAGAATGAAAAAGATCATTTTTGCGGTGGCTATACTGAGTGCGGCGGTCATGACAGGCTGTTCGCTGAGCTTTGACGGCACAGACAGCTCTCAGCCTGCGGAAAATGTTCAGGGCAGTGAGAACGCTGTGACAACGCAGGGAACTGATACGGAAAGCGAAGAAGCCGCTGACCCGCTTGAAGAGGCAAAGGACGTTGCGGCAATGTATCTTAAAGCCGCAAACGCTGAGTTTGACCAATCAATGGTAAAGCTTATGACAGACGATTATGCCGCTGATTATGAATATATGAAAAAGAACATGGGCGGCGACAATGAATACGGTGAGGACGAGCAGATAAGCGGAGTAAGATATAGCTTTGACAAGGATAAGTGTGGCTTTATCGACAAGGTGAACATCTCGGAGGAGTATTCAAAGGCGGCGGAGCTTTATGTGACCATAGCTTATGACAGCTCTGAGGGAGAGGTCACGTCATCGCAGTATATTCTTATGGTGCTTGACAAGGACAATGATTGGAAAGTTTGCTTTGCAGGCTCTAAGGCGCAGGCTTACGCAGACGGAATTATAACTGACGAAAACTCGGAAAAGGCAGAGGCTAACGCTCAGGCGGTATATGAGGCGGCAGAAAAGGCAGTCACGGAGCTTTCAAAAGACAAGAGCTACAAGTTTGAGTACATGAACTACATTTCCACAGAGACGGATAAGTTCATAGAAAAGATAAAGGAACAGCTTCCTGATGAGCTTAAGGATACATATTTCACTGTTTTTATTGATGAAGGAAAGCTTGATTATGTTGTTTGGTCGCAGGAAGCAGGGGCTGAGATAACTGTTACTTACCCTGAGAAGAAAAACTGACGGCGCAAAAGTGCTTGACAAAATATATGGCGTGGTGTATGATATAGGTAACCACGAGATTGATTGTGTTCACAGTGACATACAAAAGAAATCCTCGAAAGTTGCAGCTTTCGGGGATTTCTTTTGGGATCATGCCGGACTTACTTTCTGTATGCTTTTAGCTTTGTGGAAATTTTATAAATATTTTGATTTTTGTCATACAATAGTGACTAAAAGGGCTTGACAAAACTGTGTAAAAGTGAGATAATAAGATAGATTATTGTGATACTTTATGCCGTCCGTTGGCGGTGTAGGATTGGAGATTTTTTCATGGCAACTAGAGTGGGAATGGTTTCTCTCGGATGTCCAAAAAATCAGGTGGACGCTGAGCATATGCTCTATGATCTGCGCAAAGAGGGTTTTCAGATAGTTTCTGATGCAGCCCTTTCTGATGTGGTCATTATAAATACCTGTGGATTTATCGAGTCGGCTAAACAGGAGGCTATAGACACTATACTTGAGTTCTGTACTCTCAAGCAGGAGGGCAGGATAAAGGCGGTAATAGCTACGGGCTGTCTTGCTGAAAGATACCGTGACGAAATGAAAAAGGAGATCCCTGAGCTTGACGCTGTTGTGGGAATAGGCTCTAACGGAAAAATTTGCGATATCATAAGAGAGATACTGCTGGATAAGCAGGCGGTCTGTTCTTATGGCGCAAAAACTGAGCTTTCCATGGAGGGCGGAAGAATTATTTCTACTGAGCCTTTCTATGCGTATATAAAGATAGCCGAGGGTTGCAGCAACAACTGCACTTACTGCGCTATCCCGTCTATAAGAGGAAAATACAGAAGCAGACGCATGGAGGATATCGTCAAGGAAGCCAGATGGCTGGCTGAGAACGGCGTTACGGAGCTTGTAGTTGTGGCGCAGGATACAACACGCTATGGCGAGGATATATACGGCAAGTCTATGCTTCCTGAATTGCTCACGGCTCTTTGCGAGATAGACGGCTTCAAGTGGATAAGAACGCTTTATTGCTATCCTGAGAGGATAACGGACGAATTGCTGGACGTTATCGCTAAAGAGGACAAGCTTGTAAAGTATCTTGATATGCCTATACAGCACTGCGACAAGACCATACTTAAAAGAATGAACCGCCATGGGGACAGAGAGACCCTTACGGCGCTTATAAAGAAGATAAGAGAAAAGATACCGAACGTTACGCTGAGAACAACTCTTATTACAGGCTTCCCAGGGGAAACTGAGGAACAGTTCGAGGAGCTTTGTGAGTTTGTAAAGGAAATCCGCTTTGAAAGGCTCGGCTGTTTTGCTTACTCGCCTGAGGAGGGTACGCCTGCGGAGAAGTTTGAAGATCAGGTGCCTTTAAAGGACAGAGAGCGCAGAGCGGAGATAATAATGGAAGAACAGATGATTATTTCCGACAGCCTTAATGAGGCTGCTCTCGACAGCGAAGTCGAGGTGGTTTGCGAGGGCTTTGACAGATATGCCGAGTGTTACTACGGCAGAAGTCAGGCGGACGCACCTGAGATAGACGGAAAAATATTCTTCCTGAGCGAGGATAAAGTTAGGGTCGGCGAGTATGTCAAGGTAAAAATTGACGATACTATGGATTATGACCTTATCGGCTCAAAAATGTAGATGAAAGGAATTTGATATGAACCTGCCAAATAAACTTACAGTGCTTAGAGTAATATTGATACCGTTTTTCCTGCTGTTCGTGCTGCTTTTCAAGATACCGCATCACATGGTGTTTGCGCTTATCGTGTTCGCTGCGGCTTCAATTACAGACTGGTTTGACGGCAAGATAGCAAGAAAGCACAATCTTGTTACAACATTCGGAAAGTTTCTTGACCCGCTTGCAGACAAGCTTCTTGTTATGACGGCGCTTATCTGCTTCACATTTGAACGTTGGATAGACCCTGTTGCGGTGGTACTGATACTTGCAAGAGAGTTTATGGTAACTGGTCTTAGACTTGTTGTGGCTAGCGAGGGCGTTGTGGTCGCTGCAGGAATATGGGGCAAGCTGAAAACTGCTTTCACCATGGTTGCTCTTATTGCTATAATGGTTTTGCAGATCGTTAATCCTGCGGAAAAAGGAAGCCCTGATTTCACTTGGGGAACACCGATATTCCTTGTAAACGAGATACTCATTTGGATAGCTGTTGTGCTGACAGTCATTTCTGGCGCAGTTTATCTCAAGGGATACTGGAAGTATATAGATTCGGGCAAATAATGTGGCCTGCCGACGTGTTGCGGCATATGATAACTTAATATATAAATGCGTATCAGCAAGAGTAGCTGTGAGGTAATTTTCAGAGAGGAGCCGTTTGGTGCAAGGCTTCAAGGACTTTCAGTGAAGTGCGGCTGACAGCAGGGAGCGAACAACGGCGAAAGCTTAGTATTCCTCTCCGTAGGGTCTGCGTTAAAGATTTTGAGCTGTACAAAATTTTGTACAGGAAATCGGAGTGGGACCGTAGATCATAATCTGCCTCCGGAGTGGTGAAACGCCATTCCGGAGGCTTTTTCTTAGAAAGGGAGAGATAGATATGACGATTTTGGAAAACATAAAGCATGATATTCAGACTATAAAGGATAGAGATCCTGCGGCAACTAGCACGCTGGAGATCCTCACATATTCGGGGCTTCACGCTGTGGCTTTTTACAGGGTGTCGCACTGGTTCTATGTTCACAAGCACAAGGTCATCGCAAGATGTATTTCGCAGTTTGCAAGAATGTTGACAGGTATCGAGATACACCCAGGTGCTAAGATAGGCAAGGGTCTGCTTATCGACCACGGCTCGGGTGTTGTTATAGGTGAGACCGCTGAGATAGGCGATTACTGCCTGCTGTATCAGGGCTGTACCCTTGGCGGAACAGGTAAAGACCACGGTAAAAGACACCCGACCCTTGGAAACAATGTTATGGTAGGGTGCGGTGCAAAGGTGCTTGGACCATTCACTGTGGGGGACAATGCAAAGATAGCCGCAAATGCGGTAGTTCTTGAGCCTGTGCCTGCAAACTCAACGGCTGTGGGCGTGCCTGCAAGGATAGTTAAGCAGAACGGCAAGCGCACCTGCGACCTCGATCAGGTGCATATCCCTGATCCTGTGGCTCAGGAGCTTTGCCAGACAAGAATACAGATAGCTAAGCTGGAAAAGAGAGTGGCTGAGCTTGAAAAGATCGGAAAGAAAGAGCAGTAAAATATAAGGAAAGAGGTAAAGATAAATGAACATTTATAACACGCTTACTCACAAGATCGAAAAATTTGTACCAAACGAGCCGGGCAAGGTGTCAATGTATACCTGCGGTCCTACAGTTTATCACTATGCCCATATCGGCAATCTGAGAAGCTATATAATGGAGGACGTTTTGGAAAAGTATCTCCGCTATGACGGTTATGACGTAAAGAGAGTAATGAACATCACTGACGTTGGTCATCTTACTTCTGACGGCGATACAGGCGATGATAAAATGCTCAAGGGCGCAAAGCGTGAGCATAAGACTGTTATGGAGATCGCAAAATTCTACACTGACGCTTTCTTTGAGGACTGCAAGAAGCTAAATATCAAAAGACCTGACGTTGTTGAGCCTGCAACGGGCTGTATTGGTGATTTTATCAAGGTGATATCTGCTCTTATGGACAAGGGCTATGCTTATGAGGCAGGTGGAAACATTTATTTTGATACTTCAAAGCTGAAGGAGTATTATGTTTTCCACAACTTTAATGAGGAAGATCTTGAGGTCGGCGTTCGTGAGGGCGTTGAGGAGGACACAAACAAGCGCAACAAGGCTGACTTTGTACTGTGGTTCACAAAGTCTAAGTTCGATGATCAGGAGCTTAAATGGGATTCCCCTTGGGGCGTGGGCTACCCTGGCTGGCATATCGAGTGTTCATGTATCTCCATGAAGCACCTTGGCGAAAGACTTGATATTCACTGCGGCGGTATCGACAACGCTTTCCCACACCACACAAACGAGATAGCACAGTCTGAGGCTTATCTTGGTCACAAATGGTGCAACTACTGGTTCCATATCCTGCACCTTAACACAAACAGCGGAAAGATGTCAAAGTCTAAGGGAGAGTTCCTTACTGTTTCACTGCTGGAGTCAAAGGGCTATGACCCACTGGTATACAGATTTTTCTGCTTGCAGTCACACTACAGAAAGTCACTTGTTTTCACATACGAAAACCTTGACAATGCAAAGACAGCATACAACAAGCTCACTGCAAGGATAGCACAGCTTATGGCTGACAAGAAGCCTGACGAGGTGGTGGAGCTTGAGGATTTTGAGAAGTTCAAGGGTAGCTTCAAGGCGGCACTTGATGACGATATAAACACTTCAAATGCTATCACTGTTCTGTATGACGTTCTTAAAGCTGACACTAACAATGAAACAAAGCTTGCCCTTATCGAGGATTTTGACAAGGTGCTTTCACTTGGTCTGATAGAAGCTGCAAAGAAGCTCAGTGCTGACGGTGAAGAGGATATCCCTGAGGAAGTCAAGGTGCTTGTTGAGGAGCGTAAGGCTGCAAGAAAGGCAAAGGACTTTGCTAAGGCTGACGAGCTGAGAGATAAGATAGGCGAGCTTGGCTATATCGTTGAGGAAACAAGACAGGGCACAAAGATAAAGAAAAAGTAAAGGAGCGTTAAATGAGCAAAAATAAACAGGATCTGGGTCCATACCGCAGAAAACAGTTTCAGACGTATTTTCAGTTTTCACTTATAGCAATATGCTTTGTTATAATCTTTGTTCTCTTTTATGCCTGCACTGGCAGCAGCAAGAACGATATAGACTATACTGATGCAAAGGTGATACAGATGGACGAACCTGCCGATGACAGCCCAGTGGTGGTTTTTGAAACAAACAAGGGAACTTTCAAGGCTGTGCTTTTCCCTGATGAAGCACCGAACTATTGCAAGTTTTTCACTGGACTTGTGGAAAATGGCTATTATGACGGCACTTATGTGAGCATGGTGCAGGACGGTGTGTATTTTATAGGCGGAACAAAGCAGGCTGACGGTCAGACAACTTCTGACACTGACACTACCACTATCGAGGCGGAGTATTCAAAAAACCTGTGGCCTTTAAAAGGTGCGCTTTGTGCATACACGCAGGAGCAAGGTCACTTGTTCAGCAAGAAGAAGGTTTCAAACAGCTATCTTCTTTTTGTTGATAACTATGATCTTACCGAGGAGGAGCAGGCGGAGCTTGACAGCAAGCTTGCAGACAGCAACAATATCCCTGAGGATATCACCGATGCTTTTGAGAAATATGGCGGTGTGCTGAATTTCTCTCAGCAGTATACTGTTTTCGGTCAGGTATATGACGGTATGGATATTTATGACGAGATATGCGGTGCTGATGTGGCTGACTCTGAGACGCTGAAGCCTAGGGAGGACATACAATTCACAAAGGTGTATATGTCTACCTACGGAGAGAATAAAAACAGCAATGCTTTTGCAGGCAGTGCGGATAGTTCTGAGGTTTCTGAGAGGGCGGTCGACAGTGCAGACACAAGCTCGGAGATGTAATTTAATCATATCAATTAAAGCGAACGGGTGAATGCCTGTTCGCTTTTTATATTCACTGAAAATTCATTATTTATTTGTTTATTTCACTATAAATTTGTATTAAGCTCTGCTATACTACTCTTTAGAACATAAAGATTTTAACATTGTTTTCGCATGAACCAAGGCTTAAAATCAGAAGATTTTATACTTAATATAAGAATATGAAACATGAATTTATTATATTAGACATGACGGCTTATATTGTAAATTACATTAATAACGTTAGCCGAGCCACAGTTCTTGACTTTATGAGCTTATTGTGGTAAACTTAAAACCAAGTCCATGTGTGAAAAAATTCCGGCAGTGCCTTGATTTTATGTGCGTTGAGCCGAGAGTTGAGCTTTCAAGGGTGTTGGACGATATTAACGAATTTTTTAGTAACAGAATAGGCAGGAAAGTCCTGTCTTTAAAATAGGAGGAAATTTTATGAGCGAATACAAGATCTACTCATTGCATATGGGTAAGGCAAAATGTGCTGTTGATTTGGGCGACGGCTCTGAGCGTGGAGAGTATGTAAATCAGGATTACATTCTTAACAAAATGGGCAGACCACACAGAAGCATAAGCCTTATGTACTGCTACTATCCGCTGGATAAGGAGTTCCCCGGAAGAATTTCTGAGGTAATGAAAGACGAAGATGTTTCTTTTGCATGGGATTATCCATATGATGATTATTTCACATACAAGGGCGGTCTTGAGGGCAACACAGAGGGCGAGCCTTTTACCTTCATGAGAGATGTAAGACGTCATGGACAGGACGTTACACTCACACTCACAGTTGACCCACACGTTTCAGACGAACAGCTTATCGCTATCGCAAATGACCTTAGACCTTTCGGCAGACTTCTTCTTAGAATAAACCATGAAGCTACAGGCAACTGGTTCTCATTCAACAAGAGATGCACTTATCAGGAAGTTGCTGATTTCTACTGCCGTTTCAATAAGATACTTAAAGAGCATGCACCAAACGTTTCTACTATTCTTTGTATCGGCGGAGTTGAGGATCCTAATAAGAAGGAGATCGAAAAGGAAGCAGAGTTTTCACAGGCTGTCAAGGAGACAGACATCTGGTCTGTTGACAAGTACATGGCTCTTCACTGGGGTTGGCCTTATGACGTTGCTGAAAGAGGCGGCACAAGCCACAGCAGAAGCAAGGTCAAGGACATATACAATATGACAAAGCGTTCTTTTGAGAGATTCAAGGAGATAAACGGCGGCGTTACAAAGCCAATGGTAATGAGCGAGTTCAACGCTGACGGTGATGTTACAGGTCCATACGATCAGGCAGCAATGGTAAAGGAATTCTGCGATATGCTCAAAGCTGATGGCGAGAGCTGGTTCTCAGGCTTCACATTCTATCAGTTCAGAGACAGAGGACGTCTTGGTCTTGAGATTCAGGACCCTAACTATGCTGACTGCGGTATCGAGCAGCCTGTTATGAAGACATACAAGGAAATTATCCACGATGATTTCTTCAAGCCTACAATGACAAGAGGCGACGAGGTTACACTGCCATGCACGCTTCGTTGGGGCGGTTCTGAGGACGCTGAGGGTCTTGAGATCCCTCTCCACTTTGAAAAGAATCCACACTTCTGCGAGGTTACATTTGATGATGATTCAAACATCATGATGGAGATAAACGGCAAGTGGTTCTATAAGTCACCTGAGGCAAAGACAATCGACCTTATGGCAGCTTTCTTTGAGAAGCCGCTGGATGGTGAGGCTGATCTGACTCTCAGACTTTTTGCTCCTCCTGCAAGCGGTGAGAATGATCTGTCTATTGAGGACGGACTTATGAACAGCTACACAGAGATCAAGAAACTTCCTAATATCCGTATCAGATTTGAGCCTGTTGAGCTTTAATATCCAAAAATTCAAGGGACGGTTTTGCCGTCCCTTTTTGGTTTATAGGGTGACAAATAATGCAAACGGGACGTCGGGGACGCCGTCACCTACAAAATATAGGTAAACGGGCGAACAGTGTTCGCCCCTACAATAGAAAATCGTTTGCTGTACGAATTTTTGTACAACAAACGATTTTTATATTGTTATTTATCGTAAGGAGCTTGTCTTGACATTATCTGCATTGCGGCTTTAAGACCGTCAACGGCGGCGGACATTATACCGCCTGCATAACCTGCACCCTCGCCGCAGGGATAGAGATTTTCCACTGAGAGAGATACCATATCTGCGTTTCGTGTAATGCGGACAGGGGAGCTGGTACGGGTTTCAGGTGCGGTGAGCATTGCACCTTTATCGCCGAAGCATTTCATTTTTCGTGAGAAATTCTGCAAGCCGCCCTCCAGCATATCAGTCACGAATTTAGGGAATACATCACGAAGCTCTGTCGCCTTACAGCCAAGTGCGTAGGTGGGTGAAACTGTGCCTGCTATTTCAGGCTTGCCATCAAGAAATCCGCCAACTGTCGTGCCTGCGCCTTTATATGAGCCTGTGAGAGTATAAGCTTTTTGCTCTATAGACCGTGCGAAAGCCACTCCGTCAAGTGCTCCGTGACCAAAGTCGTCAGGGGTAACGGCCACGACAACCGCAGCGTTTGCGTTTTCACCGTCACGTGCAAACTCGCTCATGCCATTTGTGACAGTGCCTCCGCTTTCGGAAGCTGACGGCACGACTGTACCGCCTGGACACATACAAAAAGTGTAAACACCTCTGCCGTTTTTATCACGCCATGAAAGCTGATATTCACCCTTTGGAAGCAGTGGATTGCCTGCATGGTCACCATATAAGCTTTCGTCAACAGCCGCCTGCTTATGTTCTATTCTTACGCCAACAGAGAACGGCTTAGGCTCGAGGAAGATGTTTTTGCGTTGCAAAAGCTCAAAAGTATCCCTTGCGGAATGACCGATAGCAAGTATAACGGCAGACACTTTTTCGTTTTTTTCACCTGCTGATATAGTCTGCACTTTGCCGTTAGCGATAGCCAGATCAGTGAGGGCAGTGTCAAATCTTACCTCGCCCCCAAGCTCTATTATCCTTTTTCGGATAGCCGTGACGATATTTCGCAGGTTGTCAGTGCCGATATGCGGCTTAGCTTTTGTGAGGATCTCTTTTGGCGCACCGAAATCCACGAAGCGTTCAAGAACATATCTGCAAAGAGGGTCTTTTATTCGTGTGGTGAGCTTGCCGTCAGAAAATGTGCCTGCACCACCTTCACCGAATTGCACGTTGCAATTGGTGTCAAGCTCGCCTGTGAGCCAGAATTTCTGTACCGATGCAGTACGTTTTTCCATTGAGCTGCCACGCTCTAAAATAATCGGTCTATATCCCTGTTCGGCAAGGGCAAGCCCTGCGAACATTCCTGCCGGGCCAAAGCCCACAATGACAACTCTGCCCTCGGCTTTTTCGGTGGATATGACAGGCTTGTAAACACTGCGCTCAACATAGGTCAGGGAAGTGTTCTTCTCACAAAGCTTCTTTTCAAGGTCGGCATTGTCAAGTGTCACGAAAACTGAGTGGACAAAGTGAATGTCGTTGCGCTTTCGTGCATCAAGAGAGCTTTTGTGTATCTCGCAGTCTATGGCGTGTTTTGAGGCACTGCCTAGCTTTTTCAGAGCGGTGAAGATAACTTCCTGCTCTGTTGCGTTAAGGGGGGAACTTATTTGATTTACTATTATTGGCATATATCCTCCTGCGTTTTTACCGAAAAATCGGGACGAATAGATCGTCCCGATAAATTTTTATTAGTCTGAAACAACTATCTGTATCTCGTTTTTGCCGAAACCCCAAACGTTGTTGTAGGTCGGCGAATAGATTATAGCCTCTCGAGCATAAGAACCAGAGTCGATTATGTCGCTGAGATTGACCTCAGCGTATAAGTCGCTGTCTTTAAGATTGTTTATCACATCTTCAGGACCGTAAACCTTGACGTTTGTGAGCTTTTTTGTTTCTATCTCAGTGGACTTGCCTGACGGCTTGCCCGTTGTGATGATATGGTCTGATGTTATGGTGAACTCCTTCGAGGTGTATCCCTCTGAGTCAAATGATACACGAACGTTTTCATCGCCATTCATATTGATCTCACCTGAGTTGAGAGGGATCTTGAAGCTGAACACCTTTGCAAGGTTTATCTCTGAAAGGTTTATGGAGCCGATAGTGATCGTTTCTGTATCCGAGTCGTCAAGATTTGGCGATACCACAGATATCTCCTCCTCGGAAAGCTTCAGCGGCAGGGAGTTGACATCAAAATTATCCGTACAATTTGAGATATCTACCTTTAGCTTTGCTGTCTTTTTCTTGTAGATAACAAAATTCACATCGACAGACTTTGTATCCTTGACTTCTATTTTAGATGGATCAACAACGTTGTCGTCATCGTCATAGAATACGATATCCTGTGTATTGATAGTCGTGTCCTCAGATATTTTCTTTGATTTTGAGATCTGTGCCACTGCTTTGCTTATGTTGTCAAGGTCATTTTTCGGACCTTCAATTGTTATCTCGCTTGGAGATGTGGTAGTTTCTTTAAGGATATAGCCCTCCTCAGCGCTTATGAGCGGGGCTTCTGCGGTGAGTGGGATAGTCTTTGTGGTAAGTCTGTCAAACTCCACAGAAACAGTGTCAGGGTTGACAGAAACTACAGTTACCTTGTCGGTGGAATGTGATGACTTGACATCGATGTCAAGGTCGTAGGTACCCTCTTTTGTTACGTCATCAAGATTGACAGTTGCCACAAGATCTGCGGCAGTATAGCTGCCTATCTCATAGTTCATGCCCTTTATCTCAACGTCTACGGAGATATCCTTATAGTTGAGTGCGGAAAGTCCTTTTTCTTTTGCCTGCGTTCCGTCAAGTGAGAACACAACAGGAACGTTTGTTATAGTCTTATTTATTGTAGGATACTGAGTGATAGAAAGGGCAAACCATATTATTACAGCAATGATTATGGAAAGTATTCTCAGACCAAAGTCTGCGCCATGGCGATTTTCTTTTTTAGCCTTTTTTACTTTTTCCATTTTGAAATCACCCTTCCTGCAAAAGAATTTTCTCTAATGGAATTAGCGTCCTTTTCAGGCAAAAGACGATTGTCCAGAAGCCTTTTCAGAGAGTCCTTTGAATATCCTCTGGTAAGCTCTCCGTTTTCGGCAACTGAGATGTTGCCTGTTTCCTCAGATACCACGACGACTATTGCGTCAGAGTTTTCGCTCATTCCGATAGCTGCACGGTGTCTTGAACCGAGTTGTTTGTTTATAAGTTCGTCTTTCTGCGGTCTTGGCAAGAAACAGCCTGCCGCAAGTATTATTCCGTCTCTGATTATTACAGCACCATCATGGAGCGGTGTATTCGGGAAGAATATGTTTCCGAATATCGCTGTTGAAGGTATGCAGTTGAGTATCGTTCCTGTAGCTATCTGTTCACCAAGCTTTGTCTTTCTCTCACAGATTATAAGCGCACCTGTTTTGGTGGAAGAAAGACTTGCGGCAGAATCACATATAGCGTCAATAGCTTTTTTCCAATGTTCGGTGTTGTCGTCAGAGTCACTTGAGCTAAAGAAATTAAAGCCACCCAGACTTGTTCGTCCAACCTTTTCAAGAACACGTCTGAGTTCAGGCTGAAACATTATGATAAGAGCAAGGAAGCCCCACTGGAAGCAGATCTTCAGCAAAAATCTGATAGTTTGCAAATTAAAGAATACTGCAAGCAGGTAGCAACCTATAAGTATAAGGATACCTTTTGTGAGCTGCTGCGCCCTTGTTTCGCGAATAAGCTTTATGCCGTGGAATATCAGAAAGGAGAGAATAGCAATATCGACAATGTCATTAAGACCTATTGATGTAAAAACGCCCCAAATAGCGTTTATAACATAAGCGATACTGTCAAGCATAGTTCACACCCTTTCGATAATTTCTGTAAATGTAATGAAAAAAACAAAACAAATACAGATGATTTTATATATATTAATAGTATATCATATTTTTTCGCAAAGTACAAGGGTTGAACAAGATTTTTTTTAATAAAAAGCGGACCTTTTTCAGTCCGCTTCTGTATCAGCTCTCTTTTGGCAGATAAAATCTTCCTGAGAGTTTTTGTGTTTTTACTTCGTTTATGAAGGCTTTCGGATCGGCTTCTTTTACAGCGTGTATGACCTTTTTGGTCTGTGCCGCTGATACTACTGAATAGACGATCTGTCTTTCGCAGTGTTCATAAGACCCCTCGCCGTCAAGTATGGTCGCGCCATGCTGGCTCACTGCATAAATAGCGTCTGCTATCTCTTTGGGCTTGTTTGTTACGATAAGCAAGGTGCTTTGCTGGAATTTTTTGTAGAGCATATGCAAAACAGTTGTTGAAGCATATTGAAAGATGATAGAATACAGTGCTTTGTCCCAGCCGAACATAAAGCCTGCAACGCACAATATGACCGCATTGAAGCCAAGTATAACATTGAAGGTGTCCATATTGCTTTTCTCTGAAAGATAAATGGATATAAAGTCCGTTCCACCTGATGTTGCACCACGATTAAGGCAGAGGCTAATGGCAACGCCGTTTATCATTCCTCCAAAGATGCTTATGAGAAGCACGTCCTGGGTGATTATGTGATTGGGGATAAGGTCGGTGAAAAAGCTGTTGAGCAGTATCATCACGCAGGAAAAAGCCGTGAACTTTTTGCCGATAAATCTGAAACCGATATACACGGGGATTATGTTCAGAGTTATGTTTATGATGCTGAACGGAAGCATTATGCCTGCAAGCTGTTTCACTGCACGCTGTATGAGTATGGACATTCCTGTCATTCCGCCTGGGTAAAGACCGCCTGTGTTTACAAAGGTCTTTGTGTTTAGCGCCATCAGAAAGGCGGCGACAGTCACGGCGATAATTGTAAAAATGTCTTTTCTGATATCTTTTTTCATGGCTTTGCCACTCCTTTCATATGTCAGCAATTATTCTCCTTTAAGCTCGGCAAATTTTTTCTGCATGGTAGGGTTATTTTTGGTAAGGCTCTTGATAGTGAGAGCGTCAGCCTTTTTGTTTGCAAGGCGCAGATTGTTTTCTGATGAAATAAGATTTTCTTTTATCTTTGTGAGATGTGCTATAGACTTGTCTATTTCTGTGATAGCTTCGCCAAAACGTCTGCTTGCAAGTTCATAGTTTCGGGCAAAGCCCTCCTTGAAAGTGTTGATGTTTTGCTCAAACATTGTGATGTCGATATTCTCGTTGCGTACCTTTTCAAGCTCTTCCTTATAGGAAAGGGTATTCATGGCGGCATTTCTCAGTATGGTGATTATCGGTATAAAGCACTGAGGTCTGACTACATACATTTTATCATAAGCATATGAAACATCTGTGATGCCTGCGTTATAAAGCTCGCTGTCGCTTTCCAAAAGTGAAACAAGTACAGCGTATTCGCAATTTTTCTGATGTCTGTCCTTGTCAAGCTCTTTGAAGAAATGCTCGTTCTTTTTCTTGGTGGAGGTGGTGTCCTGCTCGTTTTTCATTTCAAACATTATGGATATTATCTCCACACCATTTTCATCACATTCACGGTAGATAAAGTCGCCCTTGCTTCCTGAGCTTGCGTCGTTATCCTTGTCAAAATAAGCGTTTCTGAATGCGGTAGCTCTTATCTTGTTGAACTCGTTCATGCAGTGCTGTTCAAGGCTCTCGCCCACCATTTTTGTAGACAGACGGCTTTTTAGGTCTTTGTAGTATGCGATAGCTTCGTCCTTACTTTTTATCTGTGCATTAAGCTCTGCAATAGTGGAATTTTTCTCACTTTCCACTTTTGAAAGTGCAGTGGTAAGCTCCAAAGCCTTTTCAGTATCCTTATTTTTGATATCCGTTTCAAGACGTGTTATCTCCGCTTTATATTCATTTTCTGACTTTTGCATTTGCAGAGTATGCTCAGAATTGAGCTGCTGTATCTGCATATCACGCTGAGATATCTCCTGCCTGAGCTTATCCTTTTCGCTGTTGAATTGCGATCTTGCTTTCTCCACAGCCATTGATATGGCAAGTTCTTTTTCTGTGGTCATAGATTTGGTCTGAGCGGTAAGCTGTGCGATAAGCTTTTCGTTGTGCGATATCTGCTCTTTGAGCTGTTCAAGCGTTTTTTCATACTCGGCTCTTGTGCTTTCCTTCGCCTTTGTGACTGCAAGCGTCTTTTCACTCTCACCGTTAGCCGCAGCCGCTTTCAGCTTTTGTATCTCCATATCCTTATCATTGACAGCCTTTGTATACTTGCTGTCAAAATCAAGCTTAGCAAGCTTCAAAGCCTTGTCTTTTTCATCAGCCACACGCTTGTCAAGCTCTTTGTCAAACTCCGCAGTTTTTACCTGTGCCACGATAGCCGCATAGCCCTGTTCATCAACTTTGAATACCTCTCCGCAGTGGGGACATTTTATTTCAGACATTTTATGTACCTCCGATTTCTTATTTTTTCTTTAATATGATTATACCATATTTTATTCTCCTATACAAGAAATGAAGAAGATTTTTTTTTACGACAAAAAAGCAGGAACGTATTACCACGCTCCTGCAAATTTATTAAAAAGCCAAAAGTTAGAGAGCGGCACAAAGGTCGCCCATACATAAAATAGTTACGTCATTTGTAGGGGACGGCGCCCTCGACGTCCCGCTTGCTCGGTTTTTCAGCACTCTCAGCAGGAAAGTAAAAAATCACGCTCCTGCGAAAATTTAGCCAAGTATTCTCTTTATATCTTCCTCTGGTGTGCTGATAGGGGTAAGCTGGAATTTATCGACCAAAACGTCAAGCACTCCCTTTGAAACGAATGCAGGGAGGGTCGGTCCGAGGTAGATGTTCTTTATGCCCAATGAAAGCAGGGTGAGAAGTATGCACACCGCCTTTTGCTCATACCATGAAAGCACAAGTGTCAGCGGCAGATCGTTCACGCCGCAGCCGAATGCCTCGGCAAGTGCAAGGGCTATCTTTATGGCTGAGTATGCGTCATTGCACTGTCCGCAGTCAAGTATCCTTGGTATGCCGTCGATAGTGCCAAGATCCATATCGTTTATGCGGTATTTTCCGCAGGCAAGAGTGAGGATAAGGCTGTCAGGCGGCGTGAGCCTTGCGAAGTCGGAATAGTAACTTCTGCTCGGTGACGCACCGTCACAGCCGCCTATGAGGAAGAAGTGCTTTATCCTGCCCTCTTTCACAAGGCTTATTATCTTTTCGGCATTTGACAGCACTGCGTTGTGTGCAAAGCCTGTTGTTACTGTGTGACCGCCGTTCATGCCTGTCATTTCTCTGTCCTCATCATAGCCGCCGCACTCAATGGCTTTTTCTATAACAGGCGTAAAATCCTTGTCGTCGCCAATGTGCACAAGCTCAGGATATGACACGATAGAGGTGGTGAAAACTCTGTCGCAGTAGCTTTGACGGACAGGCATTATGCAGTTTGTTGTGAAAAGTATCGGTGCAGGGATATTGTGAAATTCCGACTGCTGATTTTGCCAGCCTGTGCCGAAATTGCCCTTTAGCTGCGGATAGGCTTTGAGCTTTGGATAACCATGGGCAGGGAGCATTTCACTGTGAGTGTAGATATTCACTCCTTTATCTTTGGTCTGCTCAAGTAGAAGTTTCATATCGTGCAGGTCATGACCGCTCACGACGATAAAAGGCCCTTTTTCAATGGTCAGTGGAACTTCTGTAGGGACAGGGTCGCCGTATGCGTCAGTGTTTGCGGCGTCGAGAAGTGCCATACATTTCAGGTTCACATTACCTGTTTCAAGCACCAGCCCCAACAGCTTTTCAGGGTCGTTCTCACTGCCTATGGCACGCAGAGCCTTGTAGAAAAAGCTTGTCACCTCGCTGTCAGTTTTGCCAAGTGCCTGTGCGTGATAAGCATACGCCGCCATACCCTTTATTCCGAAGAGGATAAGTGATTTCAGCGAGCGGATATCCTCATGATCGTTCCACAATTTTTTCATGTCGTAGTCATCAAACTTCTGAGAGTTGATGCGGCTTCGCTCAATGTGTATCTCCTCTGTGAGCTGTTTTATGGTGACATTATTGAAGTTCACGTTCGTGATAGTCGTAAAAAGCCCTTTGAGTATGAGCATATCTGTTTTTTCAGTTGACGAGCCATTTTCTGCGGCGTTTGCAAGGGCGATAAGTGCACCGATAAGCTCGTCCTGATAAACTGCTGTGTCGGCTTTTTTGCCGCATACGCCTACTTTTCCGTCACAGCCTGTGTTGTGTGCTGTCTGCTGACACTGGAAACAAAACATATCTTTCACTGGTAAGACCTCCGTATATTTGTGATAGGTCTATTATGTACAAATATGTGAAATTTATTCCTGAGTTTTATGAGAAAAACAGCCTAACTGCAAGTGCAGAGAATACAAATCCCATAAGGTCGGAAAGGCACGCTGCTGCAAATACCGAGGGATAAGCCTTTTGTTTTATGGCTGAAAAATATACTGCTATGGTGTAGAATGTGGTTTCCGTTGACCCCATTAAAACGCTTGCCACACGTCCGCTGTAGCTGTCGGGGGAAACGCTTGAAAGAATGGTTTCAAGGCAGGCAAGAGCGCCGCTCCCTGAAATGGGTCTGACTATGGCAAGGGGTATGCACTCTTCTGGAAAGCCTAGAAAAGTGGTCACAGGTCGGAGCAGTTTTGCTATAATATCAGCCGCACCTGATGATGTGAACATTCCCACTGCTGTCATAAGCAGAATGAGCATTGGTATCAGCCCCACGGCGATTTTGAGGTTTTCAGTCGCACCCTCGCAGAACACATTCACTATATCCACCTTTTTTACAAGCCCATAGCAAAGTATAAAAACCATAAGCGCAGGCACGAAAATGTCACCGAAATTCATGGCGTTCGTCCTTTCTGAGGTTGAGGGCATAGACCATAAGACAGCCTGCGGTCACGGAGATAAGGGAGGAGAAAATGATAGCAGGCGTTACGTCAAAGGGGGATACTGCACCATGCTCAAGGCGCATTGCCGCAATGGTGGAGGGGATAAGCTGAATGGAAGCCGTGTTAAGCACCACAAGCATAGAAATGCACTTCTTTCGTGCCGCAGGCGGAAGCTTCTGCATGGCTTTCACTGTGGCTATGCCTGAGGGTGTGGCGGCATTGCCTAATCCTAAAAGGTTTGCGGTCAGGTTCATTGTCACGGCATTCATGACCTCGGGGCAGTGTGCGGCATCTCTGAATAGTAGCCTAGTGACAGGGGATAGCATACGGGCAATGACCGCTGTTATGCCAGCCTTTTCACATATCTTCATAAGTCCGCCCCAAAGACACATCGAGCCACTCAGGTATATGACAAGCTCCACCGCTTTGTTACATCCTTCAAGAGAAGCCACTGATACTGCTGTCATGTCGCCTTTAAGAAAACCGCATAACAAGGCGGATAGGGACAATATCACAATTATTACGCTTAATATAATTAACACTCCTTTCAGCTAGTATTCATATCAAGTTAATATATAAAAAACTTTGACAATAAGTGTGAAATTTTGGTGATAACGCTTGACAAATGTAATTATGTTTGTTATAATATGTTTATCATAAGATTTATGTTAAATGAAATACTATTTTTGTGTTTCAAATTAATTTAAAGGGGATTGATTTTATGAAATCTACAGGAATTGTAAGAAAAGTTGACGAGCTTGGAAGAATAGTTCTTCCTATCGAGCTCAGAAGAACCTACGACCTTGCTGTTAAGGACGCTATCGAGATCTATACAGATGATGACAAGATCATTCTGAAGAAGTTCCAGAGAACTTGTATCTTCTGCGGAAGCGGTGAAGAGTGCGTTGAATACAAGGGCAAGACAATTTGTGCAGCTTGTATGGCAGAGCTCAAGGGTGAAACTAAGTAATTACATATTTGTAGTAATATTGTGAAAAATAGCAGGACGGACATGAAAGTGTTTGTCCTGCTTAATTTTATGTATGAAAAAAAGCGTGTATGCAAAAAACATACACGCTTTTTTTACAATATTAGTTTTTTGAAATCATCTTCGCTGCCATTAAATACCGTCATGTGGAGATATTCGCCGCTTTCATAGAATGAGAATTTTACACGGTTGGTATAAGTCCAAAACGTCCAATTCATATCCTCGTCAGGCTTTGAAAACAGGCTTTCGTACCATATCTTGTCCTTGTTAAATCTGCTGTCTGAAGCAACGATGTTTTTGTATGTCCGTTCTGTGCAGTATATGACAGGTCTTACGCCGTATTGCTTTTCTATCCTGTCGCAGAAGTCTGCAAGGTTATCTGCGGCTTCGTAATAGTCAGGGGGCAGAAGTCTGTAAAGTCCTCTCAGTCTTACCTCCACTGCAGGGATAAGCCTGCCGCTTAGATCCTCGCCCACAGCATTTATGAAATGCTCTGCCTGCTTAGTGCCGTCAGTATCAAATTCAAGCACATGATATGCTCCCACTGATATATCAGTGTCCTTTGAGCCGTTCCAGTTGTCACGGAACGCACCGTCCTCAAAGGTAGTGCCTTTGGTGGCTCTTATATAGGCGGTCTGGATATTCTGCTTAGCAAAACTCTTCCAGCGTATCTCGCCCATTGACTCTGTTACAACAGGTCCTCTTATTGGATAGTCACGCTTTTTCGGCTCATTGAACCACAGTCTGCCTGTATACAAAAGCACCGCAAGGTTTATCACAAGCACAACTGCACACAGTATTATCAGCCGTTTTACGAGCTTTTTCAGAAATCTGTGACGCGGCTTTTCTTCCTCGTAGACCTCGTAATTTGTGTAGTTTGAAAGGTCACGATCGTCATACTCGCTGTCTATTTTGTTTATAGCTTCCTTGTCAAGCTTGAATTTCTTGCTGCGTTTCATTAGCAGTATCCTCTCGGTTAAATTCCTCAGAATTTGCGATAAGCTCCGCAAAGGTATATGTGTCAAGCTTGTTCCTTACCATTTCAGATATCTCGTTAAAAGCCTTCTGATAACAGCAGATACCGTCTGCACCTCTGTTGCAGGTGCAGTCTGGGGAAAGACATCTTGAAAAATAATATGTACCCTCTATGGCTTCAAGAACGTCTTTCAAGGTAAGCTGTGCAGGGTCTTTATTTATGATATAGCCCCCCTGCGTGCCTTTATATGACTTCACTATATCAGCCGCAACAAGTTTTCTCAGTATCTTCAGCGCAAATCGAAGTGTAACGCAGGCATCATTGGATATGGTTTTTGCGTCCATTTTGTCTTTTTCGCGGCATAGAACGGATACTATTCTTACTGCGTAATCCGCCTCAAGTGTTATAAACATTTATTTCCTCCGAAACTTAGTCAAGATAATCTCTTACCTTGTTGCTCCTGTTAGGGTGACGGAGCTTTCTGAGAGCCTTTGCCTCTATCTGACGTATTCTCTCACGGGTAACGTTGAACTGCTGACCTACTTCTTCAAGAGTTCTTGAACGTCCGTCCTCAAGACCGAAACGCAGTCTGAGCACCTTCTCTTCTCTCTCTGTAAGAGTAGAAAGCACCTGATTTATCTGCTCTTTAAGAAGCACAAGTGAAGCGGCTTCTGCCGGAGCCGGAGCGTCATCATCAGGGATAAAGTCGCCAAGATGTGAGTCCTCCTCCTCACCGATAGGTGTTTCAAGAGAAACAGGGTCCTGAGCGATACGCATTATCTCTCTTACTCTTTCAACGCTCATATCAAGCTCTTTTGCTATTTCCTCAGGTGACGGATCATGACCGTTCTTGTGGAGAAGCTGTGAGGATACTTTCTTTACCTTTGTGATAGTTTCTACCATGTGTACAGGTATTCTGATAGTTCTTGCCTGATCGGCGATCGCTCTTGTTATAGCCTGTCTTATCCACCATGTGGCATATGTGGAGAATTTGAAGCCCTTTGTATAGTCGAATTTTTCAACGGCTTTAATAAGACCCATGTTGCCTTCCTGGATAAGGTCAAGGAAGCTCATTCCTCTGCCCACATATTTCTTTGCGATAGAAACAACAAGTCTGAGGTTTGCTTCTGCAAGTCTTTTTCTTGCTTTTTTAGCGTCCTTTTCATTGCCGCTAGACATCTTTTCTGCAAGCTGTATCTCCTCCTCGGAGGTAAGAAGTGGCACTCTGCCTATTTCCTTAAGGTAGATCTTAACCGGGTCGTCGATAGCAATTCCGTCAGTTGAAAGGGAAATATCAACGCCGTCCTGATCCAGATCGTCTTCTGGGTTTACCATGTCAAGACTGTCGTCGGTGATGATATCATCAATTATCTCAATATTATTTGCGGCACAGCTATCATAGAAGCTGTCCATTTGCTCGACGTCATAGTCGAGCTTTTCAAGAGCGTCAGTTATCTCTTTTGTAGTGAGCTTGCCTGTAGTTTTGCCGTGTTCCATAAGGTTATCAAGTATCTGTTTCTTGTCTGTCATTTCAAACACTCCAATCTCAATTTTTACATCGGTTGATCTTTGCTAATTCTTTTTGCGCATTTCTTCATACTTTTTGAAGAAGTCATCGTCGGATATATTCTCCTGTTTCTCCTTCGGCTTGTAGTTTAAAAGCACATTTATATAATCCTCAGCGACCTTGGCGTCAATGCCCAGTTCGCTGTATTTTTCCAGTATCTCCGTTATCTTACCCACTTCCTCGGGTGAAAATTCACCATTAAAAGATGATACAGAGCAATCCTGCAAATCGGTTATCTTGCTCGTCAGGCTTTCGTAAACACGCCTATTGAAGCTGGTAACGAATTTGTCGGGCGGAAGCCTTTTGAGAACATCTCCGCAGGCATCATGATTATTGTAGAGATAATATATGATACCCGCTTCGGCGGCGGATTCTCGTCTGTGTTCATTGGCTTCGGGGTTTATGGTGTCACGCTTGTCAGCGAAGGTTATAGTGCGAGTCCATTCCTTTTTGCTATACTGATAGCGACGGTTTTTAAGTATAGCATTAAGTTCTGCATTGACAGTTGTGATGCTCACATTCTGTTCAGCCGCCACCTTTTTTGCGTATATCTCACGCTCGGTAGGGGAGCTTATATCCGCAAGGACTTTATAGGCTTTTTTGAGATAATCTATCCTGCCTATATCAGTGTCCATATCAATGCCGTCTTTGCATTTGTCTAGCTCAAACTCTATTGCACCGTCTGATTTTTTCAGCAAATGGCGAAAGTGGTCTGCTCCGAATTTGTTTATGTACTCATCAGGGTCTTTTGCACCGTTCATTTTTATAACGGTGGTCTTAAGGCCAGTTTCACCTAGAATTTTTATTGCTCTCGTTGTGGCTTTCTGACCTGCGCCATCTGCGTCATAGCATATGACAACGTTGTCTGCATAGTTGGATATTATCTTCGCCTGCTCAGGGGTGAGCGCAGTTCCGCAGGAAGCTACGGCATTTTCAAAGCCTGCCTGATTAAGGGAAATAACGTCAAGATTACCCTCGCACAGAAGAATGGTCTTATCTTTCACTGCGGCGTTTTTGGCAAAATTCATGGAGAAAAGAAATCTGTTTTTTGAATACACAAGGGTATCTTTTGAGTTAAGGTATTTTCTCTTATCGTCAGGTGTGAGCGCTCTTCCGCCAAAGCCCACTATATGACCTGCAAGGTCGATAAAAGGGAACATTGCACGATTTACGAAGAAATCGAACGTATTTCGGGTATTCTTCTGTGAACGTGAGATAAGCGATCCTTGCTCCAATTCTTCCTCGGTAAAGCCCTCAGAGAGCATATAGCTTTTCAAGGCAGACCAACTATTTGGAGCAAAGCCCATTCCATATTTCTTTATGGTTTCAATACTGAGCTTACGTTTATTTATAAGATAGTCAAGACATTCTTTGCCCTGTTGTGTCTTTAGCTGATGATAGAAAAACCTTGCGGCTGTTTTATTCATTTCATAGAAGCGCTTTCTGGTATCGGTGCGCTTGCTGTCATAGCCGTTATCCTCCGGAAGCGGCACTCCGCCACGTTCTGCAAGGAGCTTGACAGCTTCCCAATAGTCCAGATTATTGTACTTCATTGTAAAAGTGATAACATCTCCGCCTGCTCCGCAGCCAAAGCAGTGAAAATACTCTTTGTCAGGGTGAATATGGCAGGACGGGGTTTTTTCGTTGTGAAAAGGGCAGAGGCAAACATAATCTCTGCCTGTTCTTTTGAGGGTGACATAGCTGCTCATGACCTCTGCGATAGGGTTGGCAGCTTTAAGTCTTTCTATAAAATCTATAGGCAGCGGCAAATTTCTTCCTCCTTGGGTATGCGCTAATACTTTGTCCACCCCAATGGGATAAACAGATTTTTAAAGGTCTCAATGGCAAAGCCGTCTGTCATGCCTGATATGTAATCGCAGATAGCACGGTCAATTCCGAACTGATAGGCGAGATTCATATAAAAGGCAGGCAGCTTTTCGATATGATGAACATAGTAGTCATAGAGCTTTGCTATCATGTCTTTAGCTTTGACTTCTTCTGATTTGCACTTTGGATTTGTGTACACAAAGTCAAACATAAATCTATGCAGTGCAGTGTAGGCGTCACTCACTTCGTCGTCCATATGCAGGCTTTCAGCTCCGCCCTTGATAAGCGAGGTCACAAGAGTGGTTATCCTCTCAGACTTGGATCCGCCAAGAACCTTTGTGATGTTTTTCGGGATATCCTCCTCGGTCATAATGCCTGCACGAACGGAATCGTCGATATCGTGATTTATATAGGCGATAACGTCTGCAAAGCGCACAACATAGCCCTCTTTCGTGTCGGCTATCATGTTAGTGTGCTTTAATATTCCGTCACGGACTTCTTCTGTGAGGTCAAGACCCTTGCCGTCTTTTTCCAAAATATCCACTACACGCAGGCTTTGCTCATAGTGGTGAAAGCCGTCAGGGCTAAGCTCGTTGAGAGCCCTTTCTCCTGCATGACCAAAAGGCGTATGACCAAGGTCATGACCCAGTGCGATAGCTTCGGTGAGATCTTCGTTGAGCCGCAAAGCCCGTGAGATAGTTCGTGCGATCTGGCTTACCTCAAGGGTATGAGTAAGTCGTGTTCTATAATGGTCGCCTGCAGGGGACAGATAGACCTGAGTTTTATGCTTCAGCCGTCTAAAAGAATTGCAATGAAGTATCCTGTCACGGTCACGCTGGAAACACGTCCTCAGCGGACAAGGTTCGCAAGGCTCTTTACGCCCTTTTGAATCAACAGACAAGCAGGCGTTTTCGCTCAGAAATTGTTTTTCAAACAACTCGGTTTGTTCTCTTGGCAGCACAAAAATTCCCCCTTACAGTATATAAAACATACTAACTCTATATAATATATACTATAATAGTTCAAAAAAGCCTTTATTTTTACATAAAGGCTGAATGTTTTTGTATAGTCGCACAAAATTCATGCAAAATCAGCAAGAAGATTTGTTTCTTCTGACAATTCAAGCTTGCCGCAGGATATATCCGTAAGCTGTTTTTTCAGCTTGTCTGAAAATTCAGACTTCACAAGAAACGCAAGGTTTACAGAATCGGCAAAGTCCTCTTTTTCCATTATCACGCCATATTCAGGCAACGCATAGCTGACTTTGCCATAAAGTGTATAGTCGCAGGAAAAGGATATTCTTGAACACTCACACATTTTCATTTTTCTTGCAGCGTTCACCGCCATTGAACAACCCTGAGAATAGGCTCTTGTAAGACCGCTTGCCCCCAAAAGTATTCCACCGAAATATCGTGTCACCACCACACAAACGTCTGTAAGCCCAGATTTGTTTATTACATCAAGCACAGGCACTCCGCCTGTACCCTGTGGCTCGCCGTCGTCGCTGTATCGTGAAACGTTTCCCTCTCTCAACACATAGGCATAGACGTTGTGCCTAGCCTTGCGGTTTTCGGCTTTTATTCTGTTTATAAATGCGACAGCCTCATCAGCGGTGCTGACAGGTGCGATATGCCCGATAAATTCGGACTTTTTCTCCGTAAAGCTCGCCTGAGCTTCCTCATAGATTGTTGTATATCCCATTTGGTGTCCTCATATAAAAGAAAAAAGGAACGGAATTATCCGTTCCCTTTGAAAATTAGTCAAGATTAAATCTCTTCTTGAATCTGTCAACACGTCCGCCTGTATCTACGAGCTTCTGCTTACCTGTGTAGAATGGGTGGCACTTAGAACAAATTTCAACCTTGATATCCTTCTTTGTAGAACGAGTATGGATAACATTACCGCAAGCGCAAGTAATTGTTGTTTCCTCATACTTTGGGTGAATTCCTTCTCTCATTTGACTTCCTCCTTCCAAACTAAAATTATGACTCATAGAAGCCCATCATTTCAGTTTAGACAGTAGTTCTATGTAGTATTTATCAATATGCTGAACAAATCAGCTTTATTATTATACCATTATATACGTCACTTGTCAAGCACTTAACACTTTTTTTACATTTATCCTGCTCATTTCGACAAAACAAAAAGGCAACCCATCGGCTGCCCTTTGCTTGTGTAAAAATTTTGGAGAGGATGAAACGAGCTAAGAGTTTGATCTTAGTGTTTACATTCTTTTTTCTTTCTCTGTTCTACATTACATATTATAGCCTTTAGGGGCTGTAACTTCAAGAACAGACAAGTTACATTTCACTACAATACTGTTACAAATTATTTCAATTTGTAACTTTAAAATAACCTTAAATTTTTCTCAAAGCAGGCTTATTATTCGTGGTCAACTCCGTATGTTGCACGGTATTCCAGCATTTTGTCAAGATACTCTTTGCCCTCAACAACACCGTCCTGAATAGCCTTGATAATATCGTTGATGTTTACGATAGAGTATACCTTTACGCCAAAGTCTTTATAAGCCTGTTCAACAGCTGAAAGGTCAGTATCCAGTGCTTTTTCCATTCTGTCAACTGTTATCACCATGCCTGTTACGTTTACGTCTGCGGCACTTTTGAGCTTTGGCATTGACTCTCTGAGAGCCTTGCCAGATGTCATAACATCGTCGATGATTATTACCTTTTCTCCGTCTGCAAGCTTCTTTCCAACGAACATTCCGCCCTCGCCGTGATCCTTAGCTTCCTTTCTGTCAAAGCAGTAAGAAACGTCAATGCCATACTTGGTTGCAAGCGCGATAACGGCTGAAACAGCAAGAGGGATACCCTTATATGCAGGTCCGAAAAGTGTTTCAACAGGTATTTTGTTGTCAGCTATGCAGTCAGCGTAAAAGCCGCCCAGCTTTGCAAGCTGTTCGCCTGTTTTATAGTTTCCGCAGTTGATGAAATATGGAGCTTTTCTGCCACTTTTAAGAGTGAAGTCGCCAAATGTTAGAACTCCGCTGTCTACCATAAATTTTATAAATTCTTCCTTGTAGGTCATATTGAACTTCCTTTCAATTATGTTATTTTGATTATACCACATTTTTTACGGCTTTGCAAGGTTTTTTTGTCTGCCGAACATAAGTCCGTGAGAGCCTGTGGCAAGGCAGAAAACGCCGTGTTCTCGCATATCTCCGCATATTGAGTGTATAACGCCGTATTGCTGTCTATCGGTATTTATACGTGCGAAGCTTTCGCCCAGATCATCAGAAATAAAAAAGCCGTATTCGCCACTGATATTTCCTGTGACATACATTGCAGGAGTTTCCTCAAGTCCTTTTCCAAAGCCTATGCAGTTTATCCTGTCCTCAGGGAGAATATCACTTATACCCACGCTGTCACTCTTTATCTCAAAGCGGTAAAGTCCCTTTATGCCGTTTGCAAGCCAGAATACTCCGCTTTTATCTGGCTGTCTTGAAAGCTGATAGTGAGCGTATCGTGGACACTTTATGTCCGCTTTTATGGACACTTCTCTGAAAGTTGCACCTTTGTCACGGCTGATGTAAAGCCCCAGATTTTCTCTTTCTGCTATGGCGAAGAAAAGATCGCTGTTGTAATAGTCCGAGAAAATTTTTACGTTGTGTTCATCTGCAGAGTTTCCACTGCTGTCCGTAAAAATGGACTTTTGCCATGTTTTTCCCTCATCGTCGGTATAGCAGACAGCCTTGTTAGAAAAGCCTCTGCCGCCTGCAACAGCCCACATTATGCGTTTGCCGTCGGCAGATATCGCTGTCCAACCTGAGTCTACATTAGGCTTTTCGATGTTGTCAAGCTTTTTGTCTATAAACTCAGAAAGCCCACGGGGCATGGGAAGTCTTTCCCACGTTGAACCGCAATCTTTGGATAAGATCAGACCACCTTTTGTTTTGCCTGTCCAGTTGCCACGGGGAGTTGAGACGATGTATTCTGGGTCGCTGAGGGTGAGATCAGCATTAAGGCAGGTGATGTAGCGGTCGCCATTTTCGTTTGCAAAGGAATTTTCGCACTCACTGTCATAATCTTCAAAGGCAAAGCCACCAAGGTCGCCAATGATATCTATAATGCGATTCCTGCCATGGGGAGTGGTGTATACATTAAGGTGAACAGTTTCCTCTATGCCCTCGCAGAATGGTTTGACAAGCACATCTCCGCTTGCAAGACCTGTTATCATGAACAGACCTGTTCCTGTATTGAACAAGGCTGTGTCGCTGTCAAAAGGTGAAAGCTTTATGTCGCTTATCCAGTGAACACAGTTTCCGCCGCCGTTGTATCGTGGTTTCATGTATGGGATATTCCAATCGAAGCGGCAATATTCAAGCCTGTTCATTATTATCTTCCAGCTTTCACCGCTGTCGGTGCTTGTATAGATTATATCTCCGCCATTTTTCCGGCAGACAGTTGATAGCAAAAGCATTTTGCCGTTGGAACATATTCCGCTGTAGCCGCATGGGATATGGTCCTCGGGGGTGATGTCTTTGTTAAAAACAGGCACGCCATTTTCAATGCGGTATCTGTATACCTTGCCGCCTGAAAGCGAGCCTGTGTCGCAAGCATAAGCACCCATGCCACCGTAAAATACTTCTCCACTTGAAGCAAAAGTGATGTATATATATCGGCTGTCGCTGGTGATACGCTGTGGCACGAAGCCATAATAGGAGGAGTTTTCGTATTTTACAGGGTCGGGGGCGGTGAGGGGAACGAAGCTTTTCAAGCCGTCTGTGGAGCAATACAAAGTGTGACCTCTTGTTACACCGTCAGGGGAGTTTGCTTCACCTGAACAGCCTGCGATAAAAAGTTTGCCCTCACTGTCTGTCCATATAAGCGAGATGTTTTTCTCACCAAACAGGTCTATGCTTTGCCAGCTTTCGCCCATATCATCAGAATAGATAATTCCTGCGGTCTGAGAGCCGAAATACAGCCTGCCGTTTTTGTAAATAAGTCTGTCACCTGTGGCTCTGCCAACTTCGTTTCCGTGAACGCTGCATGGCAGTGGCTTTTGTATTATATTTTCTCCATTGTCATCAGATATGCAGAGATAATTTGAGCGTTTATCTCCGCAGGTGAAAAACAGCTTATTCGGGTCGTTTTCGTCAAGGGCTATTGCAAGGGGATAGGTCTGTGCAGGGTCGTCTGCGGTAACTTTGTCTGCCAGATAGACCCATGTGTTTTTGTCAAAGTCATAGCGATAAACGCCACCGATGTCGGTGCGTATATAAAGCGTTTTGCTGTCGGTGGGGTGGAAAGTGATACCTGTCACAAAGCCGCCTCCGCCTATTTTCAGATTGCCATATTCGTATTTGATAGGTGAAAGAATTTTCATATATTTCTCCGTTACCATTCGATAGTAGAAACGTCAACAGGGTCTTTGTTTATCTCAACTTTGTCTACCTTGCTGTTTTTGACGGTTATAACTCTGTCAGCCATTGGTGCGATTGCAGAGTTGTGGGTGATGACTATAACTGTCACACCGTCATTTCGGCAGGTATCTTGCAAAAGTCTGAGGATATTTTTACCTGTGTTGTAATCAAGAGCGCCCGTTGGTTCGTCGCAAAGAAGAAGCTTAGGATTTTTCGCCAATGCTCGTGCGATAGAAACACGCTGCTGCTCGCCGCCTGAAAGCTGGGAGGGAAAGTTGTTCATTCTGTCCTCGAGTCCCACTTTTTTCAGCACTTCTTCAGGCTGTGAGGCATGTGCGCATATCTGTGTGGCAAGCTCTACATTTTCCTTGGCAGTAAGATTATTCACAAGGTTATAGAATTGAAAAACAAAGCCTATGTCATATCTGCGGTATGTTGTGAGCTGCTTTTTATTAAAAGTGGCAATGTCCTTGCCGTCAACAAGGATCTTGCCCTCGTCGCAGGTATCCATGCCGCCGAGCATATTAAGTATAGTAGTTTTTCCTGCACCGCTTGCGCCTACTATAACAGCAAATTCGCCTTTTTCTATCTCAAATGAAACACCGTCTGCGGCATTTATGGTTATCTCGCCCATTTTGTATCTTTTATAAACGTTCTCGAATTTTACAAAGCTCATAGTCTGCACCCCCATATTGTCTTTACGTTATTGTATCACAATAATATGAACATTTCAAGGGCTTTTGCTACTTGAAATGGTGGAAGTGATATGTTATAATTGTATCTGAAATAGGCGTGAGCCTCACATTTTGACAAGGAGAGATATAAATGGAATTTCAGAAGCTTATTGAAAGCAGAAGAAGCATAAGAAAATATGACGGCAGTAAAAAGGTAACAAAAGAGCAGATAGAAACGCTCATAGCTGCCGCAACAGAAGCACCATCGTGGAAAAACTCTGAAACTGCAAGGTATTACTGCGTTCTCAGTGACGAGATGACAAAGAGGGTAAGAGAGGAGTGCTTGCCTGGATTTAACAGAGAAAGGTCAGAAAATGCGGCGCTTCTTGTAACGACTTTTGTACATACAAGAGCAGGTTTTGACAAAGAGGGTGATCCTGATAATGAAGTCGGCAATGGCTGGGGTTTTTACGATCTTGGTCTGCACAATGAGATACTTCTTCTCAAAGCGGCTGAGCTTGGCTTAGGCTCGCTTGTAATGGGCATCAGGGATGGAGAAAAGCTCCGTGAGGTGCTTGAAATACCTGAAAGCGAGATCGTAGTATCGGTTATAGCCGTTGGCTATCCAGCAGAAGCCCCTGCCAGACCTAAAAGGAGAGCTGTTGAGGATATTGCAAAGTTCTTTTAATATGGGAGTTATGCAGTTTTTAGCTTGTATTTGTGATATTGACCTTCCTGCGCTTTAGTTTGGTCGTCAGACCTTTCTTACAGCATGGGGAGGTCTTTTTGTGCATAAAAATAAGGCGTTAGAACAAAATCTAACGCCTTACTGATATTCTTTTGAACACGAAGTCTTATCGTTGTCCACATTACAAGACTTGTGAAGTGGTTTAAAACCTTACTTCATAGCCTCTTCAACTGCAACTGCGCAAGCAACTGTAGCACCAACCATTGGGTTGTTGCCCATGCCGATAAGACCCATCATCTCAACGTGTGCAGGAACTGAAGAAGAACCAGCAAACTGAGCGTCGCTGTGCATTCTTCCCATTGTATCTGTCATACCATAAGAAGCAGGACCAGCAGCCATGTTATCTGGGTGCAGAGTTCTACCTGTTCCTCCGCCTGAAGCTACTGAGAAGTATTTCTTGCCCTTCTCAAGTCTTTCCTTCTTGTATGTACCTGCAACTGGGTGCTGGAATCTTGTTGGGTTTGTTGAGTTACCTGTGATAGAAACGTCTACGTTCTCTTTCCACATGATAGCAACGCCCTCGGTAACATCGTTAGCACCGTAGCAGTTTACCTTAGCTCTCAGACCGTCAGAGTATGCCTTGCGGAATACTTCCTTAACTTCGCCTGTGTAGTAATCCATTTCTGTTTCAACATATGTGAAGCCGTTGATTCTAGCGATGATCTGTGCAGCGTCCTTGCCAAGACCGTTAAGAATAACTCTCAGAGGCTTTGTTCTAACCTTGTTAGCCTTCTCAGCGATACCGATAGCACCCTCAGCAGCAGCGAATGATTCGTGGCCTGCGAGGAATGCGAAGCACTCTGTGTCCTCTTCAAGAAGCATCTTGCCGAGGTTACCGTGACCAAGACCAACCTTTCTCTGGTCAGCTACAGAGCCAGGGATACAGAAAGCCTGAAGTCCCTCACCGATAGCAGCAGCAGCGTCAGCAGCTCTTGTGCAGCCCTTCTTGATAGCGATAGCGCAGCCTACTGTGTAAGCCCACTTAGCGTTCTCAAAGCAGATAGGCTGAATGCCCTCAACGAGCTTATAAATGTCAAGACCCTTAGCCTTGCATACGTCAGCACACTCTTCGATAGTGTTGATACCGTACTGATTGATAACAGCAAGGATCTGCTTTTCTCTTCTCTCATATGATTCAAATAAAGCCATTGTAACAAATCCTCCTTATTCTTTTCTTGGGTCAACGATCTTAACAGCGTCAGCTACTCTTCCGTACTGACCCTGTGCTTTCTCAAAAGCAGTGTTAGCATCGTCGCCAGCCTTGATGAAGTCCATCATCTTGCCGAAGTTTACAAACTTGTAGCCGATGATCTCGTCATCTTCGTTAAGTGCAAGACCTGTAACATAGCCGTCTGTCATTTCAAGGTATCTAGGACCCTTTGCAAGTGTACCATACATAGTACCTACCTGTGAACGAAGTCCCTTACCAAGGTCCTCAAGACCAGCGCCTACTACAAGACCGCCCTCAGAGAATGCACTCTGTGAACGACCGTAAACGATCTGGAGGAAAAGCTCTCTCATAGCTGTGTTGATAGCGTCGCAAACGAGGTCTGTGTTAAGAGCCTCGAGAACTGTTCTGCCTGGAAGGATCTCTGATGCCATAGCAGCAGAGTGTGTCATACCTGAGCAGCCGATAGTTTCAACGAGACATTCCTGGATAACGCCCTCTTTTACGTTAAGTGTCAGCTTGCAGCAGCCCTGCTGTGGAGCACACCAGCCGATACCGTGTGTAAAGCCTGAGATATCCTTGATTTCCTTAGCTTTTACCCACTTTGCTTCTTCTGGAATTGGAGCTGCACCGTGAGCAACGCCCTGAGCGATAGGGCACATTGTTTCAACTTCGTGAGAATAAACCATTATTTACATAACTCCTCTCAAATGATTTTGGTGTAAATGTTGTATATTACATACACTCATATTATAACGCATATTTCGCCATTTTGCAATAGTATTTTATGATTTTTAATATTTTTTTCTCATTCTGTGGTAATTATAACGCTGCTGAGAGGTGCGAGTCTGAGTGGCAGCTTATAGTTTGTGGTGTAAAGACCGCTGTTTATGCAGTTTGATCCACTATAAATATCACGGTCAGAGTTGAGAAGCTCTTTGTAGGCTCCGTTTTGCTCGACCTTCAGGCTATAGTTCTGATAGCTTCTGGAAAAATTGAACACCATATAAAGCGTTTTGCCGGAAGGGTCGCTTCTGCGGTAGGCATAAATGCACTGATTTTTGTTGTCTGCGTCTATCCAGCGGAATGATGTGGAATTATAGTCGGACTTATACAGTGCAGGCTGTTCAAGATAAAGCTTGTGGAGTGCTTTCACATACTCGTGTAATGAATCGTGTATAGGATATGTGAGCAAATTCCAGCCAAGCTCTTTTTCATCACGCCATTCAAGATATTCGCCAAGCTCGTTGCCCATGAAGTTGAGCTTCTTGCCTGGGTGTGTGAACTGGAAAGTATACAGTGCTCTTATGGTAGCAAACTGCTCCTGCTGACTGCCGAACACCTTATCCACCATGGTTTTCTTACCGTGAACTACCTCGTCGTGGGAATAAGGAAGAATGAAAAGGTCATTATAGAAATAACTCATGGAGAAAGTCATTTTATTGTGATGATTTCTGCGTTCAAAAGGCGGAGTCTTTATATAATTGATGGTATCGTTCATGAAGCCCAGATCCCATTTATAGTCAAAGCCAAGACCGCCGAACTCAACAGGGGCAGTTACCTTTGTGTAGTTTGTGGAATCTTCTGCGAAAAGCATAACGTCAGGGTGCATTTTCTGAATGGTGTAATTAGTGTTCTTCAAGAACCATATACCGCTGTCGTTCACAGCGTCATCAGTGTGGCCGTGACGATAGATAAGGTTTGCAACTGCATCATATCTCAATCCGTCAACATGATATTTTTCTATCCAGAAATTAACTGAGGATTTTACAAAGCTGAGCACATGAGGCTTTGTGTAGTCAAACAGGGCAGTACCCCACTCGGAGTATCTGTCATACTCGTTGTCGCTTTCAAAGAGGAAGCTTCCGTCATATATGTGCAGGGCATAGAAATCACGGACAAAATGTACGGGTACAAAGTCCAGAATAATGCCGATATTTTCCGCATGACAAGCGTCTATGAACTTCATAAGCCCTCTGGGGTCGCCGTAACGGCTGGTTGCGGAGAAATATCCCGACACCTGATAGCCCCATGAGCCGTCATAAGGATATTCCGTCAGTGGCAGAAGCTCGATATGGGTATAGCCCATTTCCTTTACATAAGGTATGAGCAGGTCTATCATTTCTTCATAGGTGTAAAAGCGGTCGGTTTCTTCTTTTCCCTCTTTTATGCGCCACGAGCCGAAATGTACCTCATATATGTTCATAGGCTTTTCATAGCATTTGTCACGCTTTGAGAGCCATTCTTGGTCATTCCAGCTATAGCTGTTGATATCATACACCACAGACGCATTTTTCGGTCTTACCTCGCTGTACACCGCAAAAGGGTCTGAGCGGTAGTGCTTTTCAAGAGTAGGCGTTGTGATAACATACTGATAAATGTCACCCTCTTTTGCAGGGCGTTCAACGCTCCATACCCCACGTTCATCACATTCCATAGGGATAATATCTCCATTCAGGCAAAGCTCTACCTTTCTTGCATGGGGCGCATAGGTGGAAAATCTTATGCCGTTCTCTATTTTTACTGCCCCCAGGGCTTCATACGCTCTACAGCTTTGACCATTTATAAATTCTGTGATGATATTGTTTTTCATGCCGTTTCCCCCTGTGAAAAATATGATAATGATAAAATATTTATAAAAAGTTATTGAAATTTCATAAATTTATGATATAATAAAAGTTAGCGCAAATTGTCTGTTTTTTTGACATTAATCCAGCTTAGTCTGATTTTTCTTCAAAAAAGACCTTTTGTCGTTATGAATCTGAAAGGAATGTAGTTAAATGTCAAGCTCTGCGATAACCAAAAGTGCTTTGTGTGATTCACTGAAAAAACTCTGCGAGCAAAAACCCTTTGATAAAATATCCATATCCGATATAACAGGTGAGTGCGGTCTTAACCGCCAGTCTTTTTATTACCATTTTCAGGATAAATATGAGCTTTTGAGCTATATCTATCTTCACGAGCTTTTCGCTGACATCACCAAAGGCGTAAACTACGACAACTGGTATGAGCGTCTTGAAGGATTTCTAGTAAATATGCTCAAAGACAAGCGCTTTTACTCAAACACGCTAAAAAGCAACGAAAAGATATTCGAGCATTATCTTTTCAGAAGTATGCACAAGCTGTTCATCAGATTTTTCTATCACGCTGTTGCTATAACCAGAAAGCGTTCCGATAAGGCGAAGTTCTTTGCCGATTTTTATTCTCATGGCTATTGCGGAATAATAATAGATTGGGCAACGGGCGGAATGAGAGAAACTCCACATGACGTAATGCTGAAAATGCGTGAACTTGCATACGAAAATGTTACCATTGGTGAGGGATTCAGACAGAACCTTTGACAAAAGTCACACAATCACTCTGTTATTTTATCATATTTTATGTAATAAGTGAATAGACAAACCTAAACATACGACAAAAAAAGCGACAGATATAAATTTCTGTCGCTTTTATTTTTTTCTACTTTGAAGCTTTTGATTTTCTTCTGTCAATAATAACGAATGCTATGAATATCAGCAAGCCTGCCCCTGAGAGAACTATGCCCTTGTGGAGCAACGGTGCGGTAAAGGTTATCTTTATGCTGTGGCTGCCTTTTGGTATCTTGAAGCCAAGAAATGCAGTGTCGGTCTTTTCACACTGCACCTCTTTGCCGTCGATCTCAGCGGTGAAGCCGTCGGTATACGGAATGGAAATGGTGAAATAGCCGTCATTTTTAACGTCTATAGTGCCGTTTATCACATCTCCGTGAGAGGTCTTCTTGTCTATCATGAACGGGTCAACGTCACGCACAAGGCTGTCTTTGTCGATGACATAACAGCGAACGTTGGTTATCTCATACTTGCCGTCAGAGAAATTCACCTTAACGCTGTCTGCACTATAGTCCTGACCTGTGGTTATGACATATTCAAAACGTCTGTTATTATTGTAATACTTCCAATCAGGTGCAGTGAGCTTGTTTTTATTGCCGTTTATGGACACCCAAGCGTCCTTTCTGCCACCCTTTATATCGTTGTTCACATTGAAAGATACAAACATTATCTCATTGTTCGTGAGCGTTTCGGGAAGCGTTATCTCCTGAGTGAAAGGCTTTTTAGCGTCAATGGTGTATTTTCCCCATTCACGCTTTATCTGGTCGCACTCTGTAAAGTTGATGGAGCGTACCTTTTTGATATCAGATGAAAATGACTTTTCCGTCTTATCCTCAACTATTATATTATTGAAAAGAGCTTCCACTGAGTAAGGATAATTCAGGGAATTATATTCTTTTCTGCCGATAAGAGCATTGGTAGCATATCCGAAAGGCAGAACGTCATTGTTTTCATAAAGTGAAAGGCTTCCGCTCTCTTTTATCTTCTTGTAGCCTGACACTGCCTTTACCGGGTCGTCAGTGATAAGATATCTGTTTGAAAAATACATATCTGCAATAAGGCTTCGTGTCTGAGTGGTCAGGGAAGTGTTGCGGTATGAATTTTCGTTGTATATCTCGCTGTAATAAAATTTGTTGTAATCTTTATTGTGCAGTGAGGAATATATTGACATGGTGTAATAATCTGCATTATATATCATGTTCACTGTGTTCACTTCGTCAACGCAGTTTGAAGTTCTCGATATCTCCTCTTGCGAGCCGACATAATCTGCAAGTGTATTCATATCACTGCTGTTATCATATTCAAGCTCTCTTAAAGGCACAAGCTCGTCTGCAAAGTTTGCATATACTGTGGATACCACGAGGCAAAGGGACATTCCTATATTAAGTATGAATTCTTTTTTGCAACGTCTGTATACAAACAGGCTCGACATAAGCACAACAAAGTCAGCGATAATATAAAACTCCACTTTTTTGGTGGTTTTGAACCAGAAAACTCCTGCCAATGCAACTAAAAGGGTTATCACTGCAAGTGGTTTAAGCTTTAGCTTTCCTCTTATTATATCAAAATAGGTGTGTCCGAAAAGGAGCATACCAAGAGGAAGGAAAGGTATAAGAACTTTCGGGTCAACATACAGTGTGCCGTTTAACATATAGACTATTATAGGGCAGGTGGCTATTACCATCATAACGATCCCGAGAAATCTTCTATAGCGTTGTTTTGAGAACACCGCCGATATTATGCTAAGCACTGTGAAAAGGCAAAGTCCCATTGAGTAGTGATAATAGAGCAGGAATTTCAAGTTTACACCTGGTATGAACGACTTGAGATCAACATGGCTGTTGCCTGCCTCTCTGCCGGAGAGCATACAGTGCAGTGTCGGCAGGATAAGTACGCACGCCATTATCACTGCCAGGATAAGCCTGAAAGCGAACGCTGTTCCGTCTTTACAGAACTTCTTGAAAGTTGGCTTTTCATTTATTTTCAGCCAGCGGTAAACGCCATACACTGCCATTGCCGCAAGACCCGACACTGCAAAGAAATAGCTTGTCATGAGCATCAAAAATGCCCAAAGCGTCACCATGTATTTTCTCTTGCCCTCAAAATAATCCTCGATAGCCATAAAGCCTAAAAGCAGGAACGGCATATAATTCACGAACATTATGTGCCTGTGACTGTGGAAGATAAGGGGTGCTGAAAAGAGAAACACAAAGCTCAGTGCAAACGCTGTGTTGTCTGTGAATTTCTGACGCATCCATATATAGAATATCCACAGGCTTGCTATAATGCCTATTATGGATACTATCTGTATATAGGTGGACATTTTCACAAAGGGCAGAAGATAAGAAAAAAGTATTATAGGCGAATAAAGCCCATAATATGACAGATTATAGATGTTCTCACCACAACCTATGTTCGGAGCAAAGGAGGGAAAAAAGTCCCCTGTTTTGTAAAAGAGCTTTCTGAAATAATCAGGGATAGCATAGTGCTGTCCGCCCCAGTCAAGCTCAGAGCCATAGGCGTATTTAAACCTTGTGAGCGCAAGGACAAACAGAAGATATATCCCTGTAAGCACACACAGATGTATTATATTTTTCTTACTGAGCTTCATTCACAGCCACTCCCAGCGCAGTTGCAGTTTGTTTTTTCATTTCAGGGTGTTCACTGTAGCGTTTATACAGCGTCCAATCCTCATAATAAGCCATATGCCACAGCTTGTCTACAGTTTTCTTTTGAGAGGTATACATATCCGCAAGCTTTTTCTTGAACTCGTATCTCTCTTTTGATATCTTTGGCAAAGTGTTGCCCACCACCTTCAGACGGCTAGCCTTGTAATACTTGCCAAAGCAGTAAAGGTCGCACTGGATATCGTTCTTATCGTATATCTCAGTGACGTAATTATGCACGTTTACATGGTGGATATGACCATATTCGCCTTTTTGATTATGCACAGCTATAAGCTTCCAATCCTTGCAGGTCATTATCTTTTCAAGGTCAGATTCGATACCGTCCTTAACAAGCGCCCAATCGTCACGCTTACCCCTGACTTTATCAGGATATTCAAGCATTATACACTCGTTGCCCGAGGCAGTCACCACGTCCTTGAACTCCTGAGAACGCACCTTATTTCTTCCGTTTGTTACACACACAACAAGATAGCCTTTATCATAAAGATGTCCTCCGCCCCAAAGCACTTCGTCATCAGGGTGAGCCACTATCATAAGCTTATCAGCCTTTGATGACGAAGCAAGCTGTAACTGTATGGCGGATATAGGCGTAACGTCATAAGCCTGATTGATCGTATCTCTTATATGCCTTTTGTAGCCTAAAAACCACAGTGTGCCTATAAAAATGACTATTGCCAGAATTATTGCTGTTTCCTTTATATGCTGTCTTGTAAATCTGAGCATAAAAATGTCCGCACCCTTGCAGGATCTCTTCTGCGAGATACGGGCGTTCACCTCTTTCTTTATTACTTGTTGTTCACATAGTCTATAAATCTTTCAAATGCAGCTTTTCCGTCTTTGTTTCTCTTATAAACGCCTGCATGTTCAAGCACCTTTGCGAACACGATGCCTATTTCTTTCTGCAAGACCTCGTGAACGTTCTCGGCTGTTATATTGTTTTTCTTTGATATCTCCTCAGCCCAGTCAGCGTGTTTTTCTATCAGCTTGTCACGGCGTACACCCTCTGTTCCCTCTGTGACCAGAACCTGAGCAAGCTTCTCCATTTCGCCTTTAAGTCTTGACGGAAGCACTGCAAGACCCATTACTTCGATAAGACCGATATTCTCTTTCTTTATATGATGAAGCTCCTGATGGGGGTGATAAACGCCAAGAGGATATTCCTCCGTTGTGATGTTGTTTCTAAGCACAAGGTCAAGCTCATATCTGCCGTTTCTCATTCTTGCAATAGGTGTGATAGTGTTGTGCGGCTCGCCTTCAGTTTCAGCGTAAATGAATGCTTCTTCGTCGGTGTAGCCTCTCCAAGCTTTGAGTATCTTGTCAGCAAGGTCAACGAGAGCGTTTTTGTCCTCGCTGTTTATTCTGATAACGGACATAGGCCATTTTACGATACCAGCGTCAACGTTCTCAAAGCCCTTGAAAACTATCTTTTCTTCAACAGGGGCTTTCGCCATTGCAAAAGTATAATGACCGCCCTGAAAATGTTCGTGTGAAAGGATAGATCCGCCAACGATAGGCAGGTCAGCGTTTGAACCTATGAAATAGTGCGGAAACTGTCTGACAAAGTCAAAAAGCTTCTCAAATGCCGAACGGTCTATTACCATAGGCGTATGCTTCTTATTGAAAAGGATACAATGCTCGTTGTAATAAACATATGGGGAATACTGAAGTCCCCAGTCTGTGCCGTTTATTTTAAGGGATATAACACGGTGATTCTGTCTTGCAGGGGAGTTCACTCGTCCTGCATATCCCACGTTCTCATAGCACAGCAGGCACTTAGGATATCCCGACTGCTTTGCAAGCTTTGCCGCCGCAATGGCTTTCGGGTCTTTTTCAGGCTTGGAAAGATTGATAGTTATATCAAGGTCGCCGTACTCTGTTGGAGCTATCCAGCGCATATCTTTCTTTACTCTGTATCTTCTTATGTAGTCCGTGTCCTGCGAAAGCTTGTAGAAATAGTCAGTTGCGACCTTTGCAGACTGGTGGTTGTAAAGTCCCCAGAACTTTGTGTCTACCTCTGACGGTCTTGGAGTAAGAAGCCCCATGAGTTTTGTGTCGAAAAGATCTCTGTATACAATAGAATTTTCTGTAAGGCCCTTTTCCACAGCGTAATCGAGAAGCTCTTTGAGAGTGCTTTCAAGATCAACGTCAGAAAACTCCTCCGCTGGTTCGTCATATTCCTCAAGGTCAAGGGCTTCAAGAAGCCTGTTTGTAGTATAAACTCTGTCGCTCTCCTCAATAAGTCCGCTTTCCAGACCATATGTTACAAGCTTTTTAATGCTTTCAAATATCATGTTATAGATCCCCTTTTGTACAAAAGTATGAGTGGTAACCCCCTCAGCCAGCATCTATTATTATAGACCATTGCTTATTCTTTGTCAACCGACAGACAGGCTAATTAAGATACTTTTAAGCATTTGAAAAGCGTAATAAGAATATTTTAAGATTATTTTGCAAGGGACGCCTACCCCTACATTTAACGTCAGGAAAAACGATTTAGCACCGAATATTAACAAATTGTTAAATCGACAATTGTCCTATTGACAAAAGCGGGAAGTATGGGTATAATAAAAACAATATGACAAAGGCGTTGACAGGAACAAAAGCAAAGTTCTGACATTACAGAGAGCCGTCGGTGGGTGCAAGACGGTATGCGGAATTTGTGATAACTCGTCCCCGAGCCTGAACGGTGAAATCTTATTAGCCGCTCACGGGTTCTCCCGTTATAGAGATACGCATTGATAGATGCGGCTGAGATATGCGGTGTGAGCCGTATATGAATGAGAGTGGTAACACGGCAAAGCTCGTCTCTCCTTTTTGGTAGGAGTGGCGATTTTTTTTATGCCCTTTTCCACATCACTATCAAAATAATTATCGGCTTTATATTTATAAGGAGGATCTGACATGAAAAACGTAGAAAAGTATGAGAGAGGCTATTATATGCCTCCTGTAAAGTGCATGAAGTGGGCTGAAAAAGAGTATGTTGACCATGCTCCAGCATGGTGTTCTGTTGACCTGAGAGATGGAAATCAGGCTCTTATCATTCCTATGAGCCTTGAAGAAAAGCTGGAGTTTTTCACAAAGCTCGTTGAGATAGGCTTTAAGGAGATAGAGATAGGTTTCCCTGCCGCCTCTGAAACAGAGTATGAGTTCTGCCGCACACTTATTGAGAAGAACATGATACCTGATGATGTTACTATTCAGGTGCTTACACAGTCAAGAGAGCATATCATAAAGAAAACATTTGAAGCTATCGACGGTGCAAAGAACGCTGTTGTCCACCTTTATAACTCAACATCTGTTGCACAGAGAGAGCAGGTTTTCCGAAAGTCTAAGGAAGAGATAATCAAGATAGCTACAGACGGTGCAAAGCTCTGTAACGAGTATAAGAAGCACGCAAAGGGCAATATCGTATTCGAGTATTCTCCTGAGAGCTTCACAGGCACAGAGCCTGAGTTTGCAAGAGATATCTGCAACGCTGTTATCGACATCTGGCAGCCTACACCTGATAACAAGGTCATCATCAACCTGCCTGTAACAGTTGAAATGTCAATGCCTCATGTTTATGCTCAGCAGGTAGAGTATATGTGCGACACTCTTCACAACAGAGAGAACGTTATAGTTTCACTTCACCCACATAATGACAGAGGCTGTGCAGTGGCAGACTGTGAAATGGGTCTGCTTGCAGGTGCTGACAGAATAGAGGGTACTTGTTTCGGCAATGGTGAAAGAACAGGCAATGCCGATATCGTTACTATCGCACTTAATATGTACACTCACGGAGTTGACCCTAAGCTGGACTTCTCAGATATGCCTGCACTGGTAGAGCTTTACGAGAGAGTTACAAGAATGAAGGTTTATGACAGAAGCCCATATTCAGGCGCACTTGTATTCGCTGCATTCTCAGGCTCACATCAGGACGCTATCGCAAAGGGCATGAACTGGAGAAAAGAAAAGAACTGCGACAAGTGGACTGTTCCTTATCTGCCTATCGACCCACATGATGTTGGAAGAGAGTATGACGGCGACGTTATCAGAATAAACTCACAGTCAGGCAAGGGCGGAATCGGCTTTATTCTTCAGAACCAGTTCGGCTACGATCTGCCAAAGAAGATGAGAGAGGACTTCGGCTACAAGGTAAAGGCTGTTTCAGACCACAAGCACAAAGAGCTTATGCCTAACGAGGTTTACAAGATATTCAAGGACGAGTACCTCAACAAGTGCGCACCTGTTGATATTCCTGAAGCACACTATGTTCAGAAGCAGAATGGCACTATCTGCGCCGCTATTACAGCTTCAGTAAACGGCGTAACAGACGATCATACAGCAGAGGGTAACGGACGTCTTGACGCTGTGGCAAATGCTATCAAGCAGGCTTTGAACTTTGATTTTACCGTGGAAACATACACAGAACACGCTCTTGAAAGAAAGTCAACATCTGAGGCTGTTTCGTATGTTGGAATTTCCTGCGGTGATAAGATGTATTGGGGCGTCGGCAGACACTCAGATATCATCGTATCTTCTATCAAGGGACTTGTTTCAGCTATCAATAATGCTTTTACAGATAAGAAGTAATGAATAAAAATTTAAGGGACAGGCGAAAGTCTGTCCCTTTTTTTGTACAAAAAATGCAGCCACATCACTATGACCGCATTATATATTATTTCTTTTTTCTTCTGAAAAGCCTTTTGAGCCAGCCTAAAAAGCCCTTTTTCTCCTTTTCAGGCTCGACAGCCTTGGCATCATTAACAGGAGCAGGCTTTGGTGCATTGGCGTATGCTTCAGCGTAAAATCTGCTTTGTGCGTCAATGGCGATATCTCCACGCTCTGCACGGACATATTTTCCGTCAGGCTGCATTATCCTTGCTTTTACGTTGTCCTGCATCTGGGTGTCAAAAATATCGAGAACACGTTTTTTTACTTCTTCACTGAGGATAGGTGCGGCGACCTCAACTCGCCTTGTGGTGTTTCTTGTCATATAGTCTGCGCTGGATATGTATACCTTTTTGCGAACACCTGTGCCGAAAATATATATCCTTGCGTGTTCAAGATATCTGCCCACTATTGAGCGTATCTGCACATTGTCAGTAACGCCCTCCACGCCTGCCACAAGGCAGGATATACCTCTTATAACAAGCTCTACCTTCACGCCTGCCTGAGAACATTCTATTATCTTGTCCATAAGCACCTTATCAGTAAGAGAATTGAGCTTTGCGGCAACATATCCTTCACCGCCTGCTCTTGCAATGCTTATCTCATTATCCATAAGCTCCACTACCTTATTTTGCAGACAGTGGGGAGCGACCATAAGTGCCTTTGAGCTTTCCACAAGCTCGCCCATTGACAACGTTCTGAACACCTCGCAAGCGTCCTGAGCAATGTCATTGTTTGAAGTCATAAGGCAAAGGTCGGTATAAAGCCCTGCGGTCTTTTCGTTGTAGTTTCCTGTACCCACCTGAACAGTGTACTTTACGCTGTCGCCAACTTTTCTTGTAATAAGACAAAGCTTTGAATGGACTTTAAGTCCCTGCGGACCATACATTACATGACAGCCAGACTCCTCCAACAGCTTTGACCACCCTATATTGTTTTCCTCATCAAAACGTGCCCTAAGCTCCACAAGCACAAGCACGTCCTTGCCATTTTCAGCGGCGTTGCACAAAGCCTTTATGACCTTGGAGTTCTTCGCCACACGATACAAAGTCATTTTGACAGACGTAACACTATCGTCCTTTGCCGCCTCATCAAGAAGCCTGATAAAAGGCTTTATGGACTCATAAGGATAGTGCAGAAAAAGATCCTTTTCGTCTATCTGCTCTATCATTGACCTTGACGGGTCTATCATCGCAGAGGGCTGAGGCTCCTGCTTCGGGAAAAAAAGCTCTTTTCTGTCTGCCGCCTTGTCAAACACAGCGAACACATAGGACATATCAAGGGGAGTTTTCTCCACAAAGACTTGCTTTTCTGAAAGCTCCAACCTTGAAAGCAGTTCGTTCAGCACAGTGTCGGATATTTGCTTTGAAAGCTGTAATCTCACAGGGCAAAGGCGTTTACGCTTGTTGATAAGCTCAGACATATTTTGTCTGAAATCAAGTTCCGAGTCAAAGCCCTCGTCAACGTCGATGTCGGCGTTTCGTGTCACTCTCATAAGAGCCTTTTCTTCTATTTTATAGCCCTCAAATGCCTTGTCAGCATAATGGAGAATAAGCTCCTCTACAAGGATATAGCTTATGCACCCCTCGTCATCAGGAAGAAAGATCACACGCTGGAATTTCTCGTTACAGCTAACTATACCCACTGTGACGGCGGATTTTGAAGCGAGTTTGGCGACCGCATAAATACTTTGATTTGCAAGAAACGGGAAAGGGTGTCTTTTATCGATAATAAAGGCGTTAAGAAACGGCTTGACCTCATAGGCATAATAAGCTTCAAGAAATTTCTTATCCTGTTCAGTAAGAGCCTTTATGTTTTTATGTACTATATTTTTAAGCTCCAGTTCCTCGCAGATAGCTTTGTATGTCTTATCTTTTATTGGTATAAGCTCATGAACACGCTCAAATATTGCTGAAAGCTGTTCAGATGGACGCATTTTGGACTTGTTGTCTTTATGATCGTCGTCCACAAGCGATGAATCATAAAGCGAGCCCACACGCACCCTAAAAAACTCGTCAAGATTGCTTGCAAATATCGACTGAAAAAGCAATCTTTCAAGAAGCGGTGTAGCACTGTCCTGAGCTTCTTCAAGAACTCTCTCGTTAAATTTAAGCCATGATAACTCTCTGTTATCGTAGACCTTGTTATTCATATTCTTATTTCTCCTAACTCCTATCGTAAGAAAGGCATCTTATATCATACTGTATTATTATACCGCCAAACGAATATGATGTCAATGCAGGTGCCGTAAAAACCTTGTAAAATCGCCATAAAACAAAAAAAACTCCCGCCCGAAGGCAGGAGCAGATCGTCTTGAAGATCAGATCCCGATATATTCCTTAGCGGTCCGGCATATATTTGCACAGTTATTCGCAAGGACGCTGTTGTCTTGTGGCAGATTCGGCAACATGACAAGCCAAAAAAGAATGAACACCATTACAAGCATAAGCGTAGCACCAGTCAAAAGTATCAAAGCGGCTGAACGCTTTGATTTCAGTGTTGTATGTACGTCGCTGCACACTTTCTCGGCGGGCTGTGCATTTTCTTTTTCCTCGTTAGGAATACGTTTTTCTTGCTCTTTTTTACACTCAGTACACAACATATACTTTAAACCTCCATAATCTATTTTTACTTCATTAACTATTATACCACATTCTTACCGTCTTGTGTTAAGCTGGCAGCTATAATTTACAGAAATTTCGACTAAACTTTTTGTAAATTGGTAAAATTCTAAAACTTGTCATGCGCATAAAATCTATCTTCATAAACAAAACCCCTAAAAGAATAACTTAACAAAATCAAATATTGATATAATTCTGCTATTGACAAATGAGAAGCGTATGTTATAATTACTGTGTGTGGAAAAATCAACGAAAATACGTTGTAATTAGCTTTATGTGGAGGAAGTAAAAATGGTAGACAATGTACGTCGTGAATGTATCATGTCAATGTATGAGATATACCCTCTCAGCAGAAAATTGGTATTTGATACGTTTGATAAGAAAAAGTATGATATAACAAGAACTCAGCAGATAATAATGCTGTCACTATGTATTGAGGGAACGCTCACTATGTCACAGCTTGCAAGCAAGATAAACACTTCTAATGAGCAGGCAACAAGGGCTGTGGCACAGCTTGTTGACAAGGGCTTTGTTATCAGAATGCAAAACCCCGATAATCGCAGAGTTATCAACATCAGGCTCACTGACGAAGCTATGCGCTTTATGGAAAAGATGAAAAACGAGATACTTGACGATATACTTGGTAAATTTTCCAGTGTTTCAGATAGTGATATGAAAAAAATGAAGGACGCACTTGTATTTATAAATAGTATACTTAAAAAGGTGCTTAAATAGGAGGCTGTTATGACAAAGACAAAGAAGATAGTCAGCCGTTGCGAAAGCTGTGTGAATTACGTTTTCGATGAGGATTGTGAATGTTACTGCTGCATGGTCGATCTTGACGAGGACGAAGCATACAGATCAATGAGCGACAGCGAATATAGCTGTCCTTATTACAGGCTGGATGATGAATATGCTGTTGTGAGAAAGCAAAATTGATGATAGATCGGTGAATACATGAAATTTGCCGATTTTTCTTGTTTTAATGGATGTGTAAAGTTTAAAAGCTTGTCAATGTAGCCGTGTAAAGCCTGTTTGCTTTGCAGTGGTTATTTGACGCAGAATAAGTATCGATCCGGGGCTGAATATGTGTTTGGCTAATGATAGAAAGTTATTTATCAAAGTTTACAAAATATTAATAAATACAGCATTAGTATACAATGTTAAAATATTGACTATGCAGGCTGCTATAATCAAAATAGGAAAGATTTTTTGGGGGAAAGTTGCAATTAGCGTAAAAACGCAGGTTTCGTATTGTTTCATGTTCAAGGCTAATAAATATGCCGTTTTATCATCTGCCGGCACTGTGAAAATGATAAATCAATATTGTGCGAACTATCAGTATATTTATATGTAATAAAATACAAATATGATATATTGTGGGATTGACAAATGGAAAATCAAGTGATATAATACTTGTAAATATATAGGCATATTGCGTCGGAGGTGAGGCTTTTGAAGGATAAGGCGCTTGAAAAATTGTCGAAAAATGAGCTGCTCGAGTTAATGCTTTATCTGCGAAAAGAATATGATAAGCTTAACGCAGAGAATGAAAAGCTTCTTCAAAAGCTCGAAGATAAAAAAAGTATCACTGACCGACTTGACAGGCTGGAGCGGCAGGTAGCTTCACTGACAGGTCACAAGCTGGTTGTTGAGCAGCCGGTAGTGGAGGAAAATCATGGCGGCAGATAGCAAGAACGAGGTGTTAAAAAAACCTGAGCTTCCTGATGTCCAGACACTTGAGCGGGTGGTAAAAAAGCATCATGAAAGGCGGGAATATCTGAGGATACTCCGCAGCACCGTGGCGTCGCTTCTTGTTGTGGCAGCGGTAGCAGTGATCATATCAATGTTATTTTTGCCTGTTTTGAGAGTAACTGGTACAAGTATGACGCCGACCTTGCATGACGACGAGCTGGTGGTGTGCAGAAAGCGTGGAAGCTTTCAGAAGGGCGATATAGTTGCGTTTTATTATAATAATAAGATACTGTTGAAACGTGTTATCGCTACAGCAGGAGATGTGGTGGATATCAAGGAGGACGGTACTGTTATCGTCAACGGAAAAACCTTGAATGAGCCGTATGTTGACGGCAAAGCTCTGGGAGAATGTGATATTGAGTTGCCATATCAGGTGCCTGACGAGAGAATATTCGTTATGGGCGACCACAGATCTACGTCTGTTGACAGCCGTACAAAGAGGATAGGCTGTATTGCTGAGGAAGCAGTGCTTGGAAAGGTCTCACTGAGGATATATCCTTTTAAAAGGATAGGCACAGTGGACTAGCGTTTATTATAAATGGTGTATAATTTCGGAGGGAGTGATCCGTTTTGCAGAATTTTAACGGTAAAGTTCGGCAATATCTAAAAGAAAATGAAAGGAAAAAACGCAGCCGTTTGTTCGGTGTGGTGCTGTCTGTTGTTATGACAGTGTCAGTGCTGGCAAGTCTTGTTATGCCTGCAATAAGTGCCACTGAGGGTACTTCTGTGGCAGGGGGAAATGTCTCTTATAACGGCGGAAGCTATTCTTATAAGGATGCGAATAGTGTCACGATAAAATCCTATGATGCGGTCGGTTCAGGAAAAGACCAATCTAAAAAGATCGAATTCAATGTGGAATTTGATTTTGATAAGGGCGAAATGACCAATAGGTATATTTATTTCCCTATCGATGATAATGTTAGCCTGCCCGAGGGCGGTATACCGTCAGACGGAACCTGGGGCGATGTCGAGGATACTCACTTCGATGAAGGACATGGAATTTCAGGTAAGTACAGAGTCGACGAGATAGATGGAAAGAAGTATCTTTTTATTGAGTTTGACGAGCGATATAAACAGAAAAATGAGAAGGACGCTATAAGCGGTAAGGCAAGCTTTGAGGGTAATGTAAAGCGTAAGGATACAGATACAGGCGATAAGACCACTGTTGAGATAGGCGGTCAGACGGTTGAAATAGGCGGTTTCACTCCGCTCACTATGTCTGCCGTAAAGGACGCAAGCGAAACTGCAGACGGAGTTAAGTGGACTATCACAGTGGACAATCCTGCAAAGAAGCCTCTTGACAGGATCGAGGACAAGCTTTTTAAGGACGCTGTAGACGGCAGTTTTGTTGTTTCACCTGAGGGTGCGGGAAGCTATGACGCTGCAAGCGGAAAGTTTGTTTTCAGCGATGGATTCAGTGAAGAAAATGTTATCATAAGCTACACTACCCCATATCCTACAAGCGACCCGAATTTCGTTATGTCAGGTAAGGTGGAAAACAAATCCACTACATATGACAAAGACGGAAATGGAGTAAAAGCAGATAAAACTATTTATTCTGAATCAAAGAAGGATAAGATCTCAAAAACTGGCAAGAATGTTGACTACGACAATAATGAAGTCACATGGGAAATTGTTGTAAGCAACCCTAGCGGTGCAGACCTCAAGGGCTATCACCTTTATGATGAAGCATTTCCTGATGCAAAGCTGGGGAGCTTTACACTCAAAGCTGACGATGGCTCAGATGTAAAGTACACACTTGACGGAAACACGCTTACGTTTGACGATAAAACGACAGCGTCAAAAATTACTATCGAGTATGTGACAGCTATCGATCCTGACAAGGCGGAAACTACAAATACAGTTAAAATGCAAAGACCTGATAAAAGCAATCCATGGTCTGATATCACATCAAGTGAAACTGTTTATAATAAGTATCAGATATCAAAGAGTGGCTGGATAGATAATAAAACATTAGGTATAATCAAATGGGAAGTAACTGTTAAATGTAATGACAAAAATTCCACCCTTAAAGGTAAGACAATAACTGACAATATGCTTAAAGCAGGACAGAAGGTCAGCATTAAAATAGGAAACGATACTATTGATGCAACGGTTGCAAGTGACGGTGAGCTTGTTTTGCCTGACAGCATAGGCGACAATAACGAGGTAGTTATTTCGTATGAAACAAAGGTCGCTGATTATGATCTTGGCGACCCTGACAGCAGTGGATATTATTCAGTGAAAAATACTGCAGGTATTGACGGCTTCCATTCTGACAAGACGGTTTATTATAAGCCTGTAAACGAGAAGTCAAAAACAGTTCTTGACATTTCTCAGAACGGGAGCAAGGTTACATATAAGTGGCAGGTAGAGGTCAAGCAGACAAACGGTTCCTTCAGGGGCAAGACTATAAGCGATATAATGAACGCTGCGTCAAATGACGGCAAGTCAATAAAGAGCGTTCTTGACCCTGATTCCATTATTATGTATGTTCAGAGAAATGGAAAAGGAAGCTATGAAACTCTTAACAGTTCAAATTACACTGTAGTACCTAATGCCGACAACACTTCGTTTGAGATAAAGTTCAATGATAGTGAAGAATTTGACAATATAAACCTTGTGCAGATACAGTATAGCAGTACCGTAGATGTAACAGGTCTTGACGCAGGTACTATTATAAATGTAAATAACAAGGCTGCTTATAAGGGCGAAACTTTCGGGCCTAGTGCAGATAAGACTAAGTTTACTATAGGCGACAGCTCCAAAGCACCTTATGAAAAGTATGACGCTGCAAGCAGCACAGCAGGTGACACCGTGCATGATCTTAGCAGCCTGCCTGTTGTTACTGTAAATGGCGTTGAGTATTACAGGTTTGATTGGCGGCTTGATATCAACAAGGACGGCACTTATAAGCGTAACGATAATGTTGAGATCGTGGACACGCTTCCGGCGGGAATGATATTCTACGAGAACAAGGATTATCTCAAGTATTCATTTGGAAATAGTTCTGATAAGTATGATTTTGCACAAACAACTCAGTTTGAATATTTCTATGATAAGACAGCCAATACAGTAACTTTCAAGACTGCATGGAATCAGCAGGACGCTTGGACAGCTTACTACAGTACACTTGTAAAGGTCGATGATGTTAAGAACGGCGTTTACAAGAATGGTACTGCAGCGTTCAAAAACACGGTTCAGGATAAAGCTGGAAAATATCCGGAGAGAAGCCAGACGCAGACAGTTAAGGAAAAGAACTTGAAGAAAACTTCTTCTCCGAAGTCCACCGGCTGTGAGATAACTTATACCATTGATGTTAACCCTAAAAAGCTCAAATGTTCTACAAGCGGAATGATAACTCTCAACGATGTTATCAAGTGCGGAGGCACGGCTGTAGTTAAGACAAAGGACGCTCAGGGTAACATTCAGACAAAAACGGTAAGCATAAATGGCAATTCCGCTGTTGATATGGATCTGAAGTCTATCAAGGTATTTGACGCAGATACGGGTGCAGAGCTTGCTGTGAGTGATTACAGTTATGTGATATCAGATCCGGAGGCAGTTGACAGCACAGTTTCCTGCAGTGCAGACGTTATTACCAACGAAAAGGGCAAGTTTGTCGCTAACTTTATTCCAAGTGAAAGTATTGTTGGCGCTAAGGGTACTATTGATCTGACTTTGCCTGAGGGCTACGAAAACGGAAATATAAAGAGTTACTATGTGGCTTATGGCTATATGGACGGCAACAGCTTCAAGGAAGTAAAGGCATTTGCCAATAAGAGCGGCGAGTGGTCAGATTTTGGCAAAAGCATATCCGTTCCTGTGGAAGAGGTTTCTTCTGAGAAGGCGGGCGGTGTTTTCAGAGTCGAATATGAATACAGGGATAGCAGCGGCTTTTCAAACACTGAAGTCAGCAATGAAAAAATGCTTTCGGCTGTAAAGTGTTCTGCACTGACAGCGAAGACACGAGATTTTGTAAAGAAACTTGAAATAAACGTTCCGGATCAGCGTCACCTGAAAATAGTATACGTTTATACAGGAAGTCCTGCAAATGATGAGGACGCTAAGAACGATGGCTATAAAGTCCATGTGTTCAATAATATATCATTTGACACAAACGGCTCTGCTGTAAATGACAGTGAAGATAATGATTCCGAGTTTGAGTTGATAAATCAGTCAAAGGCGTCATCAACAACTGTTGAGCCATTTAAGCTTATGAAGGTAGACAACGGAGACTATAGTATTATGCTCAAGGCTTCTTTTGAGATCTACAGATACACTAAGCTGGAAAATGGCACATACGATTGGCTCCCGGCAGTAGATTTCAAAGAAAATGCTGCGAAGGACAGAAGATCAGTTATTTGGGGAAATTCGGCACAGGATAAGGCGCAGACATTCAATGTAAATGCTGACGGGTCATACAACCTTGATCTTGAACCTGTCGCAGGCACCGGAAATACTGAGGGTCATCTTTATAAGCTTATAGAAAAGCAAAGTCCGGAGGGTTATCTTCTTGACGAAACTCCTATATATTTTGCTTTTAAAGTGCGTCCGGCTGTAGTTCCAAGTGAAGTCGGTGAGGACGGATATCAGTTCGTGAAGAACGGAGATATGTTCAGAGTAACAAATCTGCTAAAAGAGTTTAAGATAACTGCAAGCAAGGTTTGGAGCGATGGAAACGGAAATCATTCGGCAGAGAGCGTAAAGTTCCTTCTTGGCTCGTCTACAACTAAGGTTTTAAGCGGTGTTCCAGATGATATTCAGTGGGGCAGTGATGAGGTAACTCTTAACGAAGCTAACAATTGGAAACATGAGTGGACAAAGCTTCCTGGATATACAAAGGTCGGCAATGATTACAAGCAGCTTTACTATTATATCAAAGAGATCGATCTTGCAACAGGATATGAGGCTGTATACAGTGCAACGGCAATGAGCAAAAACACTGATGTTACAGTTACGAACGTCAAGGGACTTAACATTACGAAGGAATGGCGTGATGAGCTTGGAAACAAGCTTGCTGACAGTGAGCTTCCTGCTGGTATCGACAAGATCGAGGCAGATGTTTATGAGTCCTCTGTTGCACCAAATTCAACCTCAAGAGTGAATGGAGATAACGGAATACCAACAGATTGCAAACTTATAAAAACTGTTTCTCTGGAAAAGTCTAAGAATTGGACGGTAACTCTTGACGGTCTTGACAAGGACAAGTATTACTATGTTCTTGAAAAGAATATACCTGACGGCTTTGGCGTTACATATACTTATTCAAATAACGGCAGTGCCACGGGCTTTGATACGATCGTCAATACCAAGACCCCTCAGAAGGTAGAAAATATGGATGTTCGCCTGCAAAAGGCATGGTCTGACGGCGATAGCAATACCCATACCAATGATAAGGTAACATTTAATATCTATAGGTCAACAAATAAGGCTGACGTGCCTGAAAAATATAACAAGTTTACAGGTACAATGGATAAGGGACAGAATGTTAAATTCAAGATCCTTACAAGCAACGGCGCAGAAATGGCTCAGAACGGAAGCTTTGCCTCTGAGTATACCATGTATGGCTCGGCTAAGTTCAGTTTTGATATGACAAAGTCATGGATAAATAACGGTGAAACTGAGGGACGTGTTAGAGTTCTTGACAGTTTAGGAGCTGTTCTGGCTGACATCTATAAGTCAGGTGAAAATTGGGTGGACGGCAAGGCTATACCTATGTGGAGCGGTGATAGCAAGTATGTCAGCGTTAGTGATTACGTTACACCGTCTTGGGACAAGAGTCAGTTTGTTCTGAATCTGAATAATATCACTTCAGATATTACTGTTGAACTTACACTTAAGGGCGATAGTGGCTGTTCATACGCAGTGACAGCTAATGATCTTGGCACACCTGAGAAGACGAACGTTACACCTGTTCCTAACAAAGATGCGACACCTAGCGGTGAAGTATTCTTGTGGAAGCAGATAACGCTCACGGCTGATAACAACTGGTCAAATGCCGTTTCTCTTGAAAAAAATGACATCAAGGGCAATAAGTATTACTATTGGTTTGAGGAGATAGAAGTGAACGGTCAGCCGATAAGCACATCGTCATACAAAGCTTACTTCAGATACAATGGCTCAGAAAATGAGAATTGCATTGATATGACAAAGAACGGTGATCAGTATGTTCAGGTCTATAACAACTCTGAGGAAACCTTGGGAGAGCTGCCTGAAACAGGCGGCATGGGTGTTATCCCATTCGTAGCGGCAGGCGGAACAGTCACTGTTGCTGCAACATTACTTTTAGTTACAAAGCGTCGCAAAAAAACGCTGTAAATAAACAAATATGAAAGGATAATTAATTATGAAGATGAAGAAATTCGCAGCTCTTGCTGCTGCAACCGTTATGTCAGTTTCAGCTATTGCTGCAACATCAGCATTCGGAGTATTTGCTACTACTGATGCTGGCGTTAATAACATTGTTATCAAGGATTCTGATACAAACAGAGTATATAAGGCTTATCAGATCTTTGACCAGGCATCTGCAACAAATACTATCAAGTGGGGCGAAGGCATTAATGGCGATGCTTTGCTTACCAGCCTGAAAACTCCTGGTCTTAGCACTTATATGTCTCAGTTTGACAGTGCCGAGAGTGCGGTAGACGTTGCAAAGATAATCTCAGACGCAGATCATTGGACAAAGGAAGATACTGCCAAGTTTGCAAAAGCCGCTTCTAGCTGCATCATCGACAGTAAGTCTGTAACTGCTCATGAAGCTAACGGTGAGTACACTATCAATGTTCCAAGTGCTGGATATTATCTCGTTGTCGATGCAACAGAAAATAATGGTGTTGATAAGGCTAACTCAGCTCTTATCCTTAACGTTTCAGGCACAACAGACGTTACTCCAAAGAGGACAAAGCCAACACTTACAAAGCAGATCAAGCACAATGAGAATGACTCATGGGGCGATGTTGGCGACAACGCAATTGGTGACGATGTAGAATTCAAGATCACAACAACTATACCAAGCGATGTATCAGCTTATGACAAGTATACTTATACTGTTCGTGACCAGCTCAGCGAGGGCTTTACATTCAATGATAACCTTACATACAAGTACTATGACGCTGACGGTCAGGAGATCACTTCCGTTACAGTAGGTCCTAACACAACAGTTGGCGACGACAGCAGTACAACCGACTATAAGGAGTCTTTCTATGTTACTTTCGATATCAAGGAACTTGTAAAGAACTATCCTACAGTTGCTAAGATCGAAACTTATTATTCTGCTAAGCTCAATGAAAAAGCTAAGGTAGCAGTTACTGCTCCTGACAGCGTGAACAATAACCCTAACACAGCTTACCTGACATATTCAAACAATCCTCAGGACTCAACAGGTAAGGAGAAAGGTGAAACACCTAAGGTTACAGTTTATGACTGGACATTCTCACTTGTTGGTAACAAGGTAGACGAAAAGGGCGAGCCTCTTGCAGGTGCTAAGTTCCAGCTTAGAAATGTTCATGGCGATGCTATCAGACTTGTCAAGATAGCTGACAATGTTTACAGACTTGAGATCGGCAGTGAGGCAGGTTCTATCGACACTATCATAACAGACGCAACAGGTAAGTTTACTATTAAGGGCATTGATGATCAGACAACTTACAAGCTTGTTGAGATAGAAGCTCCTGCTCAGTATAACAGAGCTGATCCATATGAGTTCAAGTTTGACACAACATATGATCCTGCTAATACGCTTCAGTCCATTCGTATGCTCGACGGCACTGATTCAGGCACAAGCGGTTCAACAGTTAAGATCATAAACCAGAAGGGCGGCTCACTTCCAACAACCGGCGGTATCGGTACTCAGATCTTCTACGGTGTAGGCGGAGCTATCGTACTGGGCGCAGGTGTGCTTCTCATTGCTAAGAAGAGAGCTAAGAACGACTAATTTTTGAATTTATTTTTACCTTTGTCCTGCCGATCTCGGTCGGCAGGCATCAGGGAGGACTCCATGAGGAAGAAAAGCGGTAAATCAACTACAATTTTATTGGTCTTGTTATTGCTTGTGGGGCTCTCCGTGATGTTATATCCAACAATAAGCGATTGGTGGAATTCAAAAACGCAAAGCCGTGCGGTGGCGACTTATCAGAAAGCGGCAAATGACCTTTCTGACAAGGAGAATGAAGAGATACTCAGCCGTGCCAGAAAATATAATGAAGAGATAGCAAAGCTTGCCCGACCTTTTGTGGATTATGATCAGGTCAAGGGCTATGAGGATATCCTGGATATCACGGGGACGGGTGTTATGGGCTATATTTCCATTCCGACTATAAGGGTGGAGTTGCCTATTTATCATGGTACAAGTGACGGCGTGTTAAATGTCGCTGTGGGACATCTGCAGGGTTCGAGCCTGCCTGTTGGCGGAGCGGACACTCATTCGGTCATTTCAGCACATAGAGGTCTGCCGTCGGCAAAGCTTTTCAGCGACCTTGATAAGCTTGCAGAGGGCGATGAGTTCACTATAACAGTGTTGAAAGAGGTATATACATATGAGGTCGAGGCTGTTTATATAGTTCTGCCTAATGAAATGGATAAGCTGAACATTATTCCAGGTGAGGATCATGTTACGTTGACTACCTGTACCCCATACGGAGTCAATTCTCACAGGCTTCTTGTTCGTGCAAAGAGAGTTGAAACTGCGGACGATACAAAGAGTGCTTCAAAAATAACGGCAGACGCTGTTCAGCTCGATTCTCTTGTGGTCGTGCCTTTTGTAGCAATACCGTTGTTTGTTGTACTGCTTGTGTGGTGGTTTGTGGATTCAAAACGCAAAAAAATCTCTCATGATGAGCTTGTGGCAATGCTGGATAAGCCAGAGAGTGACGATAATGTTGAAAATCTACCTGATAAGGAGAGTAGCAAAGATGAAACTTAAATTTTCTCAGCTTGCAAAGGTTGCTTTGTGTACGGTGGCAATGGCTGTTTCAGCCTTGGGAAGCATGACGATCTCAGCTTCTGCAGCGGATAATATCAATGTGGATATAGTGTGCAAAAATGATACAACGACTGTTAGTAATGCCGAGTGGAGCATATATAAGGTCGGTGAGCGTAAAGAAGCTGACTTTGTCCTTACCGGCGAGTTCAGCGATTATCCTATAGATATGTCTGATTTTACTGACGCTTCAAAAATGCAGGCTGTCGCTGATACGCTCGACAACTACGCAAAAACGGATAACATTACACCTGTTTCAACAGGCAAGACGGACGCAAACGGTGAAGTAAGGCTTTCTGCTGATTCTGAGGGTCTGTATCTTGTTTCAGGCAAGAGTTTTGAAAACACAACAGCTAAGTTTACACCTTCTCCGTCACTTATCGAGATAGATAAGGATATCGTGGCTGAGGGTCAGATAACAGTTTACACCAAGTTCACATACGAAGAGATCCCAGCAGGGGACAGTGATTATGGTGTAAGAAAGTCGTGGATAGTTCCTGATGGTCAGGAAAAGCTCATACCTGATAATATCAAGGTGGAGATCTATCGTGACGGCAAGCTTTTCGATACTGTTACTCTTGACGCTGACAACAATTGGGAGTATTTCTGGAAAGACGATACTGCGGCTGAGTGGTCAGTTAAGGAGATAGATATTCCTGCCAACTACACAGTTGTTACCAAAAACAATGACAAGCTGTTTCTTATAGAGAACACATATAAGTCAGACAGTTCGAGTAATACAGATAGTAGTTCAAGCACACCTGACAGCAGTTCGTCAGGCTCTGATTCATCAAGCTCAACGCCTGACAATATACCACAGACTGGTTCGCTCAACTGGCCGGTGCCTGTACTTATAGGCGGTGGAGTTATCCTTATCGTGGCAGGTTGGAGAGTAAGCAGAAAAGAGAAATAAAGGCGAAACCACATAGGTTCGCCTTTACAACAGGAGAAAAATAGTGACTAAAAAAAAGCTAGGACTTTTGTTGATAATAATGGGGATAATGCTGATAGCGGCGGCATTATCCCTTAATTATTACAACTATTTTCATGAAAAGCAAAGTAATAAAAGGATGGAGGCTGTGCTGAGTGACCTGAAAACGCAGATCTCAGACAGTTCAGAGGATAGCGACAGCAGTTCACCCTTTGACATTTTTGACGATAGTCGATCCACGGACAGCGAGATAGATGACCCGCATAAGGATATCGTGCTTGACGGCAACTCATATATAGGTTTGATTTCATTCCCGACACTGGGACAGGAGTTTCCTGTGACTCGTGGCTGGAGCTATGCTGCCATGAATACGGCAGCTTGTCAGTACAGCGGCAGACGTGTAGACAATGATCTTATAATCTGCGCTCACAATTACACAGGCTTTTTTGATAAGCTGGATAAGCTCAGCTCAGGTGATGAGGTCATTTTCACCGATGTTTACGGCAGAGAATTTAACTATACTGTCACAAACAGCGAACTGCTGAGCGGCTGGGATTCGCCATCGCTCATAAAAGGTGGCGGCAGCGACTGGGATCTGACCTTGTTCACCTGCACATGGAGTGGTTACAGCAGAGTGACTGTAAGACTTGTTTATTCATAAATACATCAAAAACGCACAGAGTTCTACACCCTGTGCGTTTTATATTCCTGCGGCAAGTCTTATTTTTTTTATATCAAAAGTTTTTAGTTTGTCATCGTATATGCAGTGTCGTCTTGACTTTCTTGGGTGGCGGCGTGTATAGTCAATGGCTTCTTCAAGGTCATTTGTTTGAAAAACTGGACGTTTCATTGCTTTGTTGTATACTGTGTATCTCATAAAAATACCTCCCAAATAATTCTTATAATTAATTATAACATTAATTGGTACGTTGGTCAATAGCAATATTGTACAAATTTAACCTATTAATCAGATATACATAAATTAAAACAGAAATCGACTTGTTTAAGAACACTTCACGACATAAGACGACATAATTCTACTTATAAAAATTATAGTGATAGTGGGATATTGTGCAAAAATGAGAATGGTTGGTCAATTTGACGAACGATAAAGTATAAATTTGTTTTGACAGCGAAAGTTGTAACACAGTTTTCATTGATTGATAATTAATTGAACATTCAAATATGGTATAATACCCTAAAGAATCGGAGAGGAGCGAGGAGTTATGGATAGGTTTGTGCGAAAATATGGAAGATATGTACCCTTTGCTTTAACTATTATCATAATAATTTGCTGTGCTCTTTTTCTGAAGGACCATGAGTTTTCTGAGATACTCAGTTATTGCCCGGACAATTTGTGGCTTGCCGCATTTGTTATTCTGGGGTTTTATGGATTGAAGTCTTTGTCAGTGGTATTCCCGCTTGCGGCTATTTTTGTGTGCGTGGGTGCAATATATCCGTTCTGGGTGGGCATTTTGTTGAACGTAATAGGACTATCGGTTTGCTTTACTGTTCCTTATCTTGTGGGAAGGATATCGGGTGGCGATATCATGCGTGTTATTGAGATGAAATATCCTAAGGCACGAAAGCTTGTAAATTATGGGCATGACAATAATCTGTTCGCCTCCTACATTTCAAGGGCAGTGGTAGTTGTGCCGGGCGACCTTGTTTCAATGATACACGGCGCACTGCGAATGCCTTACAGACCATATCTTCTTGGCTCGATAATGGGAGTGATGCCTGAAATGCTTGTGCAGACATATATTGGAGCACAGTTGAAGCATTTGACAATAAAATCTGTGCTTGTGATGATAGCACTCATAGCTGCAACGCTGGCTTTTTCGCTGATACTTAATAAAAAGGTCAGCAGGAGCGGCAAGCAGATGGACAAGGAAGATTTTTGATATATGTACAAAAAAGCGGACTGAAAACACAGCCCGCCTTTTTTATTATTTGTCAAAGCTAGGATTGAAAGCGTAGAAATTTTTGCTGTCAAGCATATCCTGAATAAGCCTTAGACCTTCGCCAAAACGCTGGTAATGGACTATTTCACGTTCACGAAGAAACTTGATAGGGTCACGGACATCGGGATCGTCAGCAAGCCTGAGAATGTTGTCATAAGTTAGGCGGGCTTTTTGCTCAGCAGCAAGGTCTTCGTGTATATCAGCAATAGCGTCACCGGTACTTTGGAAGATTTCCGCAGAAAATGGTACACCAGAGGCAGCTATAGGGTAAACGCCTGTAGTGTGGTCAACAAAATAGGTGTCAAAACCACTGTCTTTTATCTCCTTGAGGGAGAGGTCACGGGTCAGCTGATAGATAATAGTGCCGATCATTTCGATGTGGGCAAGCTCTTCTGTGCCGATATCGTTGAGTATTGCCTGCACCTCACGACAGGGGGCTGAGTAACGCTGATTGAGATAGCGAAGCGCTGCACCAAGCTCGCCGTCAGGGCCACCAAGCTGCGAGATAATGACCTTAGCCAAAGCAGGATTAGGGTTAGCGATCTTAACGGGGTATTGCAGCTTTTTTTCATATTGCCACATTAGTCAACACTCCTTTCCCACGGAAAAGGTGATGTTACCCATTCCCATTTCTTGGACGAATTGTTCTGCGTGATCGTCAATGGTCCGTATTTCTCATTGTATTGAGCAATAAGCTTCTCTTTTTCTGCCTTGTGTCGTGCAAAATATGCCAGACCATCTCTGCAGGTAGGGTGGCTGTCGAGGTAAAGATTAGCCTCTACAAGGGCAAAGCTGCACGCCTGTATCTTTCTAAGAAGCCTCTCCTTTTCACTTAGTATGGGCATTCTTTACAGCCTCCTCTCCTATAAAAGGTTTGTCTATGGACGGGAAGATAGTTCCTCTTGAAAGTCCTACATCTGCCTCATAAGGCTTCTCCCACATCTGAAAAGGCACATATGCCATTGCCAGCGGCGTGTCCTCAGGAAATCTTCCTTTCGGAAAAGGGCAGGCAGGTGTGTTATCCTCTGTGTCGTCAGCAAGTATCCTGCCTAACGACAGATTGTCAAACATATCCAAATAAGTTCACTCCTTATGTTGTCTGAATCTCATATACCACAGGTTTCGTGTGGCTGTTTTATCATATGCAGCTTATAAGTCAGTGGTGTATGTATGCAGGATATTATCAAAAAACTTGCAAATCGTTCATTGAAAATACACAAAATTAATTTTCTGTGAACACGCATATTGTTTGTAACAATAAACATAGTTTAAATAACGTTAAATTTGTAAGATTTAATATTGACAAATCGGGCTTCTGCGTGTTATATTAATACTATTGAAAAAAAGCATATGCAGTGACATATGTGAACGAAGGAGAGATTATTATGAAAAATGTCAAGAGAATTCTTGCATTAACAGTTTCGGCTGCCCTTGCAGTTTCTTGCTTTGCAGGTTGCGGAAACGGTGCAAAAAAGAACAGCGATACTATCGTTATCGGCTGCAGCGGTCCGCTCACAGGTGACGCTGCACAGTACGGCGTTGCTGTTAAGAATGCTATCGAGCTTGCTGTCAAGGACGTAAATGACGCAGGCGGAATAAACGGAACAAAGCTCTCATACGTTTTCGAGGACGATGAGGCTGACTCAGGCGATAAGGCTGTAAATGCTTATAATGCACTGAAAGACAATGGTATGCAGGTAATGGTCGGAACAGTAACAACAGGTTCTTGCTTGGCTGTTATTGAAAAGACAAAGCAGGATAACATCTTCCAGCTCACACCTTCTGCTTCAGCTCAGGACGTTATCAAGAACGATAACTGTTTCCAGGTTTGCTTTACTGACCCTAACCAAGGTAAAGGTTCTGCCGACTATATCGCAGAAAACAAGCTTGCTACAAAGATAGCTGTAATTTACGACAGCTCTGACGCTTATTCATCAGGTATCTTCAACACATTCAAATCCGAGGCTCAGGCTAAGGGTCTTGATATCGTTGCAGAGCAGTCATTCACAAAGGACAGCAAGACTGACTTCTCAGCTCAGATAAGCGCAGCTAAGAATGCAGGCGCAGACCTCGTGTTCCTGCCTATCTACTATCAGCAGGCTTCACTTATCCTTACACAGTGCAAGTCAGCTAACTACAACCCAACATTCTTCGGTTGTGACGGTCTTGACGGACTTCTTTCTATCAAGAACTTTGATACTTCACTTTGCGAGGGCGTAATGCTCCTTACACCATTTGCTGCCGACGCTCAGGATCAGGCAACTCAGGACTTCGTTAAGAAGTATAAGGACGCTTACAACGGCGAAACACCTAACCAGTTCGCTGCAGACGCTTATGACGGCGTAATGGTACTTGCAGAACTCATGAAGAAGGAAGGCATCACAGCTGATATGTCTGCTTCTGATATCTGCGATAAGCTCAAAAAGGCTATCTCTGATAAGGACTTCTCATATGACGGACTTACAGGTACAGGCATGAAGTGGGGCGAAGACGGTGCCGTATCTAAGGACCCTAAGGCTGTTATCATCAAGAATGGTGCTTATTCTGCACTGACAGCTGATGACATTGCCGCTTCTACTGCTCAGTAATAGCTGAAATGAAGTGCGTATAAAAAGTACGCTTAATATGAAAAAAACCGGCAATTGCGAAAAATTGTCGGTTTTTTTGATTTATTTCATTAAAATGTGTTGCAAAAACTACGGGGTTATGTTATAATTTATTGTATATTGTGTTTATGACAAGGACAGATGTAATATATGTGATTACATCTTGTGTTTTGTCTATTCCAAAAGGAAGGAATGTTTGTATATGGGTTTTCTTAATAACCTCATCAACGGAATAAGCCTCGGCAGTATATACGCAGTTATAGCTTTGGGCTATACGCTTGTATATGGTATTGCCAAAATGCTTAACTTCGCACACGGCGATGTTATTATGGTGGGCGGATATGTTATATTCACCTGCATGACCACATGGGGACTGAACTCTTGGCTATCTATAGTTCTTGCAGTTATTGCCTGCACACTTCTCGGTATAGTCATCGAAAAGGTGGCGTATAAGCCGCTCAGACAAGCTACTTCGCTTGCGGTGCTTATCACTGCCATAGGCGTCAGCTACTTTTTGCAGAACATTGCACTGCTTATATTCGGTGAAAAGCCTGTAAACTTTACATCAGTTGTAAACGTGCCGAGCATCAAGCTTTTTGACGGACAGATAGTTATTTCCGGAGAAACATCAGTTGCAATAATCGTATCTATACTCATTGTAGTTGGTCTTTCATTGTTCATCAACAAAACCAAGAGCGGACGTGCAATGCTTGCAGTATCTGAGGACAGAGGCGCAGCTCAGCTCATGGGCGTAAACATCAACCGCACTATCTCTCTTACATTCGCTATCGGCTCAGGTCTTGCTGCAATTGCAGGCGCACTGCTTTGCTCAGCTTATCCTACGCTTCAGAACACCACAGGCGCAATGCCTGGTATCAAAGCGTTCGTTGCGGCGGTATTTGGCGGTATCGGCTCAATACCGGGCGCTATGATCGGCGGTATCCTTATCGGTGTTATCGAGATACTTGGACGTGCCTATATCTCACCACAGCTTGCCGACGCTATCGTTTTTGCTGTTCTTATACTTGTGCTTATCATCAAGCCTACAGGTATACTCGGCAAGAAGATAAGCGAAAAGGTATAAAAGTCAACTTAAAATTTTCGAGCAGACTTGCTTTGCAGTTCTGTTTTATCTGAAAGGATTGGTTTTTTGTGAAAAAAGAAGGGGCTAGCGCAAAAACAAAGTTTTTTAAGCCGCAGACCAGAAAAAGCTTTATCACATATGCAATGGTAATAGTTGCCTTTGTGGTAATGCAGATACTCAGCAGCGGCGGATATATCTCAAGTATGCTCACAGGACTTCTTGTTCCTCTGTGTGTATACTCTATACTTGCAGTATCCCTTAACCTGACAGTTGGTATACTTGGCGAGCTTAGCTTGGGTCAGGCAGGCTTTATGTGCGTTGGCGCATATACAAGTGCGATATTCTCTATCGTTACTTCTGAAACTATTGAAAATGTGTGGATCAGATTTCCTTTGGCTATACTTATAGGCGGAATAATTGCCGCAGTGTTCGGCATACTTATAGGAATACCTGTTCTCAGACTTAAAGGCGACTATCTCGCCATCGTTACACTTGCTTTCGGTGAGATCATAAAGAACGTTTTCGCAGCACTTTACCTTGGCTATGATTCAAAGGGCGTTCACGTTTCTCTCAAAAGTCTGTCAAACCTTAACCTTGAGCCTGACGGAAAGCTTATACTGAACGGTCCTCAGGGTATCAGCGGCACGCCTAACGATTCTACATTCATTATCGGCGCTGTTATGTTGCTTATCACTCTTATCATTGCCTATAACTTTGTATATTCAAGAACGGGCAGAGCGGTAATGGCTATCAGAGATAATGTTATCGCAGCCGAGTCTGTAGGTCTTAACATCACAAAGTATAAGCTTGTTACTTTTGCATTGACTGCATTCCTTGCAGGCTGTGCAGGTGCGCTTTATTCTCATAACTTCTATACGCTCCAGGCTTCTAAGTTCGACTATAACCTGTCTATCCTTATCTTGGTATTCGTCGTTCTGGGCGGTATAGGCAGTATCAGAGGAAGTGTTATCGCAGCTATCGTGCTTGTTCTGCTTCCAGAAATGCTAAGAAGCATAAACAGCTACAGAATGCTTATCTATTCTATCGTCCTTATCGTAATGATGATAATAACTTCAAATGAAAAAACAAAGACTTTTATCAGTGCAAATACTGCTAAGTTCAAGGCTTTGTTCAAGCGTGAAAAAGTAAAGGAGGCTGAGTGATATGGCACTTCTTGAAGTAAAAAATCTCGGCATCTCATTCGGCGGACTCCGTGCAGTTGACGAGTTCAGCATAACAATAGAAAAAGGTCAGCTCTATGGTCTTATTGGGCCGAACGGAGCAGGAAAGACCACTATCTTCAATATGCTCACAGGCGTTTATAAGCCAACAGACGGCACAATCGTTCTTGACGGAAAGAACATTACCGGCAAAAACACTATCGAAATAAACCGTGCAGGCATTGCCCGTACATTTCAGAACATTAGACTTTTTAAGGATATGACGGTGCTTGACAACGTCAAGGTCGCACTTCACAATCATTATAAATACAGCACCTTTACAGGCGTTTTCAGACTTCCAAGATATTTCAAGATTGAAAAGGCAATGGACGCAAAGGCACTGGAGCTTCTGAAGGTTTTCGAGCTTGACGATAAGGCGAGTCTGCTTGCTTCTGGACTTCCGTATGGCGATCAGAGAAAGCTTGAGATCGCAAGAGCCCTTGCAACACAGCCAAAGCTGCTGCTTCTTGACGAGCCTGCTGCCGGCATGAATCCAAACGAAACAGCGGAGCTTATGGATACTATCCGCTTTGTAAGAGATAATTTTGATATGACGGTGCTGCTTATCGAGCATGATATGAGCCTCGTTTCAGGTATCTGCGAAAAGCTGTCAGTGCTGAACTTCGGTCAGCTCCTCTGCGAGGGCAAGACAGCGGAAGTGCTTAAAAATCCTGAAGTTATCACCGCATATCTGGGCGAATAAGGGGGTAAGTAAAATGGCAATGTTGGAAATCAATGATCTGCACGTTAATTACGGCATGATAGCCGCTTTGAAAGGTATCTCCTTTGAGGTAAACGAGGGCGAAGTCATTTCCCTTATCGGCGCAAACGGAGCAGGAAAGACCACCACTCTGCACACCCTTACAGGTCTTATCTCTGCAAAATCGGGTTCTATCAAATTCAACGGCGTGGAGCTTACTAAAACTCCTGCACACAAGATAGTCGAGATGGGTATTGCACACGTTCCTGAGGGAAGAAGAATATTCCAAAATCTCACAGTGCTTGATAACCTTAAGCTTGGAGCATTTACAAGAAAAGACAAGGAGAATATACCGAAGGATATTCAGGATATATACGAGCGTTTCCCTAGACTTGCAGAAAGAAAAAATCAGATAGCAGGTACTCTTTCAGGCGGTGAGCAGCAGATGCTGGCAATGGGCAGGGCGCTTATGTCAAGACCTAAGATAGTTGTAATGGACGAGCCGTCAATGGGTCTGTCACCGATACTTGTGTCAACTATATTTAAGATAATCGAGGACATAAGAAAGAGCGGAACAACTGTACTGCTTGTTGAGCAGAACGCAAAGAAAGCCCTTGCTATCTCAGACAGAGCTTATGTTCTTGAAACGGGCAAGATAGTTCTGTCAGGCAAGGCGTCTGATCTTATCAATGATGAGTCGGTCAAGAAAGCATATTTAGGTGAATAGGAGTTGAGCTTTATGGCAAGGATCATAACAATTGCAAGGGGCATCGGCAGTGGCGGAAGAACTGTAGGAAAAATGCTGTCAGAGGATATGGGTATAAAATATTATGATAAGGAGCTTATAAAGCTTGCAAGCGACGAAAGCGGCATAAATGAACGCTTTTTCGGGCTTGTTGATGAAAAACTGAAAGGTTCTTTTCTGAGAAAGGGCGGAGTTTACAAGGGTGAGCTTCTTGACCCTGATGATCACGACTTTACTTCTGACAGAAATCTTTTCAATTATCAGGCGAAGATAATAAAGCAGCTTGCAGACAGAGAGCCTGCGGTAATAGTTGGCAGATGTGCTGACTATATCCTCCGTGACAGAAAAGACGTACTTAAGGTTTTCATATATTCTGATATGGAAACTGCGGTCAAGAATATCGTCGATCTGTATGGTGTTTCTGAAAAAGAGGCTGTCAAGATAATCGAAAAGACAGACAAGGAGAGAAGCGATTATTATCGTCACTACACAGGCAGGGATTGGACAAATGCGAAAAACTACAATCTTTGTCTTGATACCAGCGACATGAGCTATGACAAGTGCGTTGATATTATTAAGGGATATATAAAGCTTCTTGAAGAGTAAGGCATAAAAATAAAGCCGCATTGCTTTTTTTGGCAGTGCGGCTTTTGTGATATATGAAATCAGTTGAATTTTTCTGAAATAGTCCTTGCGGCAAATACTCCTGATGCAGAAGCCTGCGACAGAGAGTGCGTAACGCCTGAGCCGTCGCCAAGGACGTAAAGTCCCTTAACGGCAGTTTCAAGGTTCTCGTCAACGTCAACTCTTGAATTGTAGAACTTGACCTCAACGCCATAAAGAAGCGTGTCGATATTTGCCATACCGGGTGCTATCTTATCCAGAGCGTAGATCATTTCGATAATATCGTCAAGCTGTCGCTTTGGGATAACAAGGCTCAGGTCGCCCGGAGTAGCTTTGAGAGTAGGGTTCAGGAACGTCTGACCAAAGCGGTGTTCATTTGTACGTCTGCCTGCAACCAGATCGCCGAAACGCTGAACAAGCACTCCACCGCCAAGCATATTAGACAGCCTTGCGATAGATTCACCGTATGCGTTTGAGTCCTTGAAAGGCTCAGAGAATGTGTTGGATACCAGCAGAGCGAAGTTTGTGTTCTCAGTTCTCAGCGCAGGGTCAGCATAGCTGTGTCCGTTTACTGTGATGATGCCGTTTGTATTCTCGGTAACCACCTCACCGTATGGGTTCATGCAGAATGTTCTTACAAGGTCGCCGTATTTCTTTGTGCGGTAAACTATCTTGCTTTCGTATACCTTGCTTGTGATATGCTCAAAAACAGCCGCAGGTATCTCAACACGAACGCCGATATCAACTCTGTTTGAACGCCTTTTGATACCAAAGTTGTCGCATATCTCAGATATCCATTTTGAACCGCTTCTGCCTGCCGCAACAACAGCGTTTGAGCAGTGATACTCGTCCTTGTCTGTGATAACAGTGAAGTCATTCTCCTTGCCTGTTATACCCTGAACACTTTCATAAAATTTTATGTCTATCTTGTCCTTGACAAAGTCATAGATGTTCTGGAGTATCTGCATATTTCTGTCAGTGCCAAGGTGTCTTACCTGAGCGTCAAGGAGGTGGAGGTCATATTTCAGAGCCATTGCCTTGATGTCGGAAGAAGTTGTGGAGTAAAGCTTAGCGTCCTGACCGCCCATTTCAAGGTTTATCTTGTCAACATACTGCATAAGCTCGATAGCCTTTTCCTTGCCGGTAAATGTGTAAAGGTCACCGCCGAAATTGTTTGTGATGTTATATTTGCCGTCCGACATTCCGCCTGCACCGCCGAAGCCGTGCATAATGGAGCATACCTTGCAGTGAATGCAGGACTTAACTTTTTTGCCATCTATAGGACACTTACGCTTGCTGACAGGTCCGCCCTGATCAATAATGCAAACTTTTATGTTTTTGTCAAGCTTGACAAATTCGTATGCCATGAATACGCCGGCTGCACCTGCACCGACAACAACTACGTCATAATTCTGAGCCATAACTATTTCCTTTCATATCAAAATCCAATTTTTTTTATCCATAAAACGGGCGGCTGCACCTTTGCAGAAGATAGCCTGAAAGGAGATAACCGCCATATTTTTTTCTATTTTATATCAAATACGATAGTAGCCAATGTGAAGAATATCAGTGTTGAGCAAGTGTCAACGATAGTGGTGATAAGCGGGGCAGCCATGATAGCGGGGTCAAGATGAAGTTTCTTGGCAGCCATCGGGAGCATACAGGCGATGAGCTTTGAAAGCACAACAGTTGCCATGATAGCCATACTCACCGTGAACGCAAGCTTGTAGCAATCCACAGATGTGTCACCGTGATACACAAGAATTATTCTTATAGCATTGACTATAGCAAGGATAACGCTGCAAAGAAGCGCGACTCTGAACTCTTTCCACATGACCTTGAAAAAGTCTTTCATTCTTATCTCACCAAGCGCCATGCCTCTTATAACAAGGGTCGAGGTCTGAGAGCCGCAGTTTCCGCCTGTGCCACTAAGCATTGACAGGAACGATACCAAAACAGGGACAGCCGCAAAAGCAGACTGATATTTGTTTACGATAGCACCCGTAAGGGTAGCCGACAGCATAAGTATCAAAAGCCATGCTATTCTGTTTTTTGCATGAGTGAAAACAGAGGTCTTGAAATAGGAATCGTCACTTGGCGCAACGGCAGCCATTTTCGAGAAGTCCTCAGTGGTCTCCTCCTCGATAACGTCCATAGCGTCGTCAAATGTAACGATACCGACCATGCGGTTTTCTCTGTCAACAACAGGCAGAGAAAGAAAGTCATATTTTGAGAACATGGAAGCAACATACTCTTTATCCTCAAGAGTATCAACGGAAATAACGTTGTCCTCCATTATGTCCTCTATTTTATCGTTATCATCAGCAGTTACGATATCAAGCAGTGAAAGCACGCCCACGAGCTTTCTGTTCTCAGTGACATAAAGTGTATTTACGGTTTCCTTGACCATACCAACGTGTCTTATCCAATCCAGTGCTTCCTTGGCGGTGTAGCTTCTGTGAAGATAAACGTACTCGGTGGTCATAATAGAGCCTGCACTGTCTTTAGGATATTTGAGTATCTGATTTATCTGCTTTCTCGTTTCAGCGTCAGCAGACTTGATTATCCTTGCAACAACATTTGCAGGCATTTCCTCGATAATATCTACCGTATCATCAAGATAAAGGTCGTCAACGATCTCCTGAAGCTCCTTATCCGTAAAGGCATTGATAAGCATCATTTGTGTATCGCTGTCCATATAAGCGAAAACGTCAGCCGCAACGTCCTTGTTCAAAAGACGGAACAGCAACGGAAGCTCGTATTTCTCGACCTCGTGATCGTCATAAAACTGCTGCAAAAGAGCAGCCACGTCGGCTTCGTTCATATCCATAAATATTTCACGTATAGCCTTGTAGTTTCTGCTTTTGAGCAACTCCAATACTGTGTTAAACATAATGTTTCCCCCTAACAGCAGCGGCAATAAGCACAACAGTACAAATAATTGTACTTATACCAACTCTGTACAAATATAAGGATCTACCAAAACACAGATCGTCCTATTCAATTAAAATTGATATTTAGATCACAAAAAGGCTGCCACAAACGGGCGAGCCGCTCTGCAATCGAGGGGCGATCGTATTCTGACTGGCGTCGTCCATTTGTACACACTCCTTAAAAATCATGATTTATGCACGTTTTTACTATTCGCACACATAATATTATTATACGCTTACCTTGTTTTTTTGTCAAGAAATTGTTTAATTTAATTTTATGAACGTGCTGTAAATTTGCGAAGTATAATGAATTGCTTTTGACCTCTTGCCAAATGGGGAGAAATAGGGTATAATTATTATATGGATCGAATAATAAACCGAAAGGAATTGATAAAATGAGCGAAATAAGAGATGAAAGCTTGTGGGAAAGCGGTAAAAGAAAGATAGAATGGGTAAGACAGAATATGTCATTGCTCAGAAGCGTCGAGGAAGATTTCAAGAGAGATCAGCCTTTTAAGGGACTGAAAGTTGCACTTTCTATCCACCTTGAAGCTAAGACCGCTTATCTTTGCAAAGTCCTTGCAGCAGGCGGTGCTGAAATGTACATCACAGGAAGCAATCCGCTGTCTACTCAGGACGATGTTGCGGCAGGTCTTGTGCATGACGGCTTGAACGTTTTTGCATGGCACGGTGCAACTGACGAGGAGTATCACAGACATATATCCGAGGTAGTCAAGGTAGGTCCAAACATTATTATCGACGACGGCGGCGACCTTGTAAACCTTATCCACAATGAATACCCTGAGCTGATACCGAACGTTATCGGTGGTTGTGAGGAAACTACTACGGGCATTATTCGTCTTATTGCAATGAACAAGGACGGTCAGCTCAAATTCCCTATGATGCTTGTAAACAATGCAAAGTGCAAGTATCTTTTTGATAACAGATACGGCACAGGTCAGTCTGTATGGGACGGAATAAACAGAACAACTAACCTTATCGTTGCAGGCAAGAACGTTGTTGTTGCAGGCTACGGCTGGTGTGGCAAGGGCGTTGCAATGAGAGCAAAGGGTCTTGGTGCAAGCGTTATCGTCTGCGAAGTTGACCCAATAAAGGCTATGGAGGCTGTTATGGACGGCTTTAAGGTAATGAAAATGGTTGACGCCGCTAAGGTGGGCGACTTCTTTGTTACTGTAACAGGCTGTAAGGACGTTATTACTGAGAAAGCTTTCATGAACATGAAAGATGGTGCTATACTCTGTAACGCAGGTCACTTTGATTGCGAGGTAGACGTGGCTGGACTTAAAAAGCTGTCTGTTGAAAGCAAGCTTGCAAGAAACAATATTGACGGTTATAAGCTTCCAAACGGTAATTGGTTGTATGTTATCGGCGAGGGCAGACTTGTAAACCTTGCCGCAGGCGACGGTCACCCTGCCGAGATAATGGATATGTCCTTTGCTATCCAAGCCCTTTCTGCGGCTTATCTTGTTAAAAACAAAGACAAGCTTACAGACAAGATAGTTTATGTTCCTGATGAGATAGACAAGGAAGTCGCAAACAGAAAGCTGAAGTTCTGGGAGCTTGAGATAGATAAGCTTACACCTGAGCAGGAGAAATATCTTAACAGCTGGCAGGTATAAAATTTCATATTAGTACAATAAAACGGACAGCTTGGGTTGTCCGTTTTTTGTATCTTGAAATTGCCATAAATTTATTTTGTCTTCAAGGTTTTAAATCACTGATTTCTGTACATTTTAATATTAGGGCGATAAAAAAACAGGGCGGTGAGAATGTGGCGGCAAAGATGTATAAGATACTTACGCTTTTTTCAGTGGGCGCAATATGCTATGGTTTCATGGAAATACTTAACAGGGGATATTCTCATATCACAATGGGGGTGCTTGGGGGAACTTCAATGCTGGTTATCCATATCATGAATGGCGAGCGCAGGCGAGGAGTTAGCCTGCTGTCTGTGCTTGCAGTGTCGGCAGCATTTATCACTGCCATAGAATTTCTTGCAGGGGAGTATCTCAACCGCTATCTCGGCATGGGCATATGGAGCTATGAGGAAGTGCCGCTGAATTTTGACGGACAGATATGCCTGCCATTTGCTTTTGTGTGGTTTGGGTTATCCTATATTGGTGTGCTTGCGGATAATTTTATACGCAGACATATTTTCAAGGAATACCCTGTCATTGTTAAACGAGGAAAAGAAAAAATATCTGCGGCGGTTGGATAAGAGTACGATTATTTGTACTGCTCAGTATGTAAAAATATAATTAACTGGCGACCTCAGGTCGCCCCTACGCAAAAATTGTAAATATAGGGGACGGTGACACGCTTACATTCGCCCGTCATTCACCAACGCATATAAAAACAAATGGACTGTCTATCCAATGATAAACAGTCCGTATTTTTGTACATATCAATCTTTTGTGTACCACTTTTTCAGCACTTCTTCGCCAAGCTTGCCGTAAACTGTGAAGTCACGGTTCTCTTTGGCTTTTTCTATTGGCGGCAGGATAGCTTTCCAATCCCACCAGAAATAGCCGCAGAACCAGTCAAGATCCCATGTAGCCTCCATGGCTGTGTCATAGAAATCAGCCTGCTCCTGCTCGTCAAGTGGCTTGTCGAGCCTGTCATGGAAATCCCAAGGGTACTGCGTGCAGCCCTCCTCGTTTCGCACGCCTATCTCAGCGAACATTATAGGCTTGTTGAAATGTTTGTGAGCCTTTTCAAGGGAGCCGACAACTTCGTTCCAGCGACTGAGCATATGTTTCTTGTCCCTGTTCACACCGTTTGTAACAGGGTAGTAGCCTGAGATGCCAATGATATCCACTTCGCTGAGCCAATCGAAACGCTGTTCGTCGCCGTGATTGATGTTGTGCATAACGATACCGCTGTAGACCTCTCTCACCTGTGCGATAAGCTTTCTGCATCTGTCGGACTGCTTGTCCATTCCTGCCATTTCACAGCCTGTGCAGAGCATTTCACAGCCGAGCTTTTCTGCAAGCTTTGCATAGTGGAGCATAAAAGCTGTGTATGATTTGAACCACTTGTCCCAATATTCAGGGTTCTCAGGCGGGAAGTCTATCCTTGCACGCCATGAATGGTCAAGGCAATCAACCATAGGCTTAAGGCAGACTTTAAGCCCCAGTGACTTTGCTTTTTTTATAGCGAAGGCAATGTCCTCGTCAGATTGTGTTCTCTCATAATCACTGAAAACTCTTGTGCTCGCAAAGCTCTCCTGCAATGCGTTTACAGGGATACATATCCAGTTCAAGCCGTTTGAAGCAAGCCTTTCCATTGACTTTTCAGCTGCTTCCGTCTGAAAATCACCTCTCTTGGAGAAAAATCCCCAAGTATATCCTTTGCAGAAAATATCTTTATTCATGTATCAAAAACCTCTCTTTTTCGTAAATGTCCTGATAGAAAAGCCACAGGTAAGCTCAAGCCTGTTCACCTTTTTAAGCTTCTCCACCGCCTCGGCAGATGTTTTGTAGTAATACGGAGTCATTGTAAAAAGATTGAAAATATCCTCCTGACTTTCAAGCACCACAGGGTATTCAAAAATTATTTCCTCTGACTCGTCAAATTTATTAAGTCCGTATACATTGGGCTTGTTTTCGTAAGGCTTCTCATAAAGCACTTCTTTAAGCTCAAACAGATGTCTTGGGGACGGAGAAACTACCACAAGCTTTCCGCCGTCTTTCAGCACCCTTGCGTATTCGTCATTTGAAACAGGTGCAAATGTGCATACGATAAGGTCTGCAAATTTGTCTATAAACGGAAGCTGAAATGACGATGCCACTGCAAATTCGCAATTTGTGATATTTTCGCAATGTATCCTCGTCATGCAGTGGGCAACTGCCGCCTTTGATATGTCAATGCCGTAAAACTTCGCCTTTGGCAGTGCCTTGGCATAGTTCACAGTGTAAAAGCCCTCACCGCAGCCGCTGTCGATAATATAAGGCTGTTTCACATTTTCAAGCAGACCGCCCATTACCTCAGCCGTTTTCTTCGCAAGCGGCAGATAATAATCACGGTCAAGGAAATCCGTTCTCGCCTTTACCATTTCCGCATTATCCCCTGCGTTCCTAGGGTTTCTGCCCTTTGTGGTAAGCAGATTTACATATCCTTTTCTCGCAATATCAAAGCTGTGACCGTTCTGACAGTGCCATACGTTGTCAAGCTTTCTGAGCCGTTTTTTGCATATCGGACAAACATACATATAAATCACCCTGAACATTATAGCATTTCCCTCTGCTTTTAGCAATGGATATTTTATTAATAAAAAAGTGCTTGACAATCGTCGGGTTATGCTTTATAATATCAATATATGCAAAATGCGGTGACGGAATTATCCGAAACAGTGTCGGTAAAGAGAAAAGGCGGTGGGTGAAAGCCTTTGCGGCAAGTTCGGTGGCTAACCTGAGCGGTGCTGAAAACAGCAACGTATGCTCTGCGTTAAAGGGCTTCGAGTGGTCGGGCGATGAGTTCGGCAATTTGGGTGGTAACACGGAACTGTCGGTTTCGTCCCATGTTTAGGGACGAGCCGTTTTTTTATTTTGCGAATAATTTCATTTGGAAGGATCTGAATTTATGGAATGGACAGGACTTAATGAACTGCGTGAATCTTATCTGAAATTTTTTGAGAGCAAGGGCTGCTTAAGACACAAGAGCTATCCTCTTGTACCTCAGAACGATAACAGCCTGCTGCTTATCGTTGCAGGTATGGCGCCTCTGAAGCCTTACTTCACAGGTCAGGAAACACCTCCGAGAACAAGAATGACAACTTGTCAGAAGTGTATCAGAACCGGCGATATCGAAAACGTTGGTAAGACGGCAAGACATGGCACATATTTTGAAATGCTTGGCAACTTCTCATTCGGTGATTACTTCAAGAAAGAAGCCATTGCATGGGCTTGGGAGTATGTTACACAGGTACTCAAACTGCCAAAGGACAGACTTTATATTTCTGTTTATGAGGACGATGACGAGGCTGAGAAGATATGGCATGAGGACGCCGGCGTTCCAATGGATCATATCGTAAGAATGGGCAAGGAAGACAACTTCTGGGAGGCAGGAACAGACGGCCCTTGCGGTCCATGTTCAGAGATCTATTTCGACAGAGGAGAGAAATATGGCTGTGGCAAGCCTGATTGTAAGGTCGGCTGCGACTGCGACAGATATATGGAGTTCTGGAACCTTGTGTTCACACAGTTTGAAAGACATGAGGACGGCACTTATACTCCACTTAAGCAGAAAAATATCGACACAGGTATGGGTCTTGAAAGACTTGCTTCTATCATGCAGGACGTTGACTCTATCTTTGACGTTGATACAGTAAAGGCTATCAGAGATCATGTTTGTAAGATAGCAGGCTGTGAGTACGGCAAGGAGTACAAAAAGGACGTTTCTATCAGAGTTATCACAGACCATATCCGTTCTGTAACATTCATGGCGTCAGACGGAATTTTGCCGTCAAACGAGGGCAGAGGATACGTTATGAGACGTTTGCTCAGAAGAGCCGTTCGTCACGGAAAGCTTCTCGGCATAAACGGACTTTTCCTCAAAGACCTTGTAAAAACTGTTGTTGACTGCAACAAGTGTGAGTATAACGAACTTGAAGAAAAGTATGACTATATCGTAAAGGTGCTCACAACTGAGGAGCAGAATTTCAATGCCACTATCGACAGAGGTATGAAGATACTTGACGATCTTATCGCACAGATGCAGAAAGACGGCAAGACGGAGCTTGACGGTGAGAGCTGCTTCAAGCTTTCCGACACATACGGTTTCCCTATCGACCTTACAAGAGAGATCCTTGAAGAAAAGGGCATGACCTGTGACGAAGAGGGCTTTGCTGAGTGCTATGCAAAGCAGAGAGAAACAGCCAAGAACGCTCATGCTGCAACAAAGTATATGGGCGCAGACGAAACTGTTTTCCATAAGATAGACAAGGATTTCCACACAGAGTTCATCGGCTATGACAAGCTCGAGGGCGACAGCGAGATATCATTCATCACAACTGATGATGAGCTTATCGAAAACGCAAAGGCTGGCGATGAAGTATATATCGTATCTTCACAGACACCCTTCTATGCAGAGAGCGGCGGACAGGTTGGCGATATCGGTACTATCGTTACAGAAAGCGGTAAGTGCAGAGTCGTTGACACCCAGAAGGTCGTTGCAGGCAAGTTCGCTCATAAGGCAGTTGTTGAAGAGGGCGAGATAGCTGTAGGTCAGAAGGCTCACTTCACTGTTGACAGAAAGACACGTTATGCTGTTATGAGAAACCATAGCTGCGCACATCTGCTTCAGGCTGCACTGAGAAAAGTTCTCGGTGAACACGTTCATCAGGCAGGTCAGCTCGTTGACGCCCACAGACTGAGATTTGACTTCTCTCACTTCAACGCAATGACAGCAGAGGAGAAGCTCAAGGTCGAAGCACTTGTAAACAAGTATATCCTTGAGGCTCTTGATATAAAAATGGAAGAAATGCCTATCGCAGAAGCTCAGAAGCTTGGCGCTATGGCTCTGTTCGGTGAGAAATACGGCGAAACTGTAAGGGTAGTAACAATGGGTGACGGTGACGAAACAGCTTCTATTGAGTTCTGCGGCGGTACACATCTTGACAATACTTCAAGAATAGGTCTGTTCAAAATAATCTCCGAAAGCTCTGTAGCTTCAGGCGTAAGACGTATCGAAGCCGTAACAGGCAGAGGCGTTCTGGAGCTTGTTGAGGAAAGAGCTGCAACTATCCAGCAGGCGGCTGAAAGCCTTAAGCTTGCAAATCCACTGGACATCGTAAAGAGATGCCACACTATCATGCAGGAAGTCAAGGATCTTGAAAAGGAAAGAGACGCTTTGCAGGCAGAGATAACAAATCTCAAAACAAAGTCGCTGTTCGATAATCCGTATGAGGTCAACGGCGTTAAGGTGGTCACTGCAATGCTCACCAACACAAGACCTGATATGCTCAGAAAAATGGGCGACGAGCTTAAAGCAAGAGAAGCTGACGCAGTTGCAGTTGTTGCAGGCGTTGACGGTGAAAAGGCAAACCTTGTTGTAGTTTGCGGCAAGAATGCTGTTGCAAAGGGTGCACACGCAGGCAAGATAGCAGGCAAGGTAGCAGCACTCACAGGCGGTAAGGGCGGCGGACGTCCTGACTCTGCTATGGCTGGCATCGGCGACAGATTCAAGATAGACGAGGCACTTGACAAGGTAAACGAAATAGTTGGCGAATTTGTAAAATAATATGGGCAAAGGCTGTGCAAAATGCTGTGCAGCCTACCCCTTTTTGAAAGGCGGAGAGATAAATGGAAGATTGTCTTTTTTGTAAAATTATTTCCGGGGAAATACCTTCAAAGAAAATATACGAGGACGAGCTGACATACGTTTTTGAGGACATTGCTCCTACAGCTCCGATTCATTATCTTGTTATCCCTAAGCAGCATATTTCAAAGCTTGATGAGATAACACCTGAAAACAGTGCGGTTATCGCACATATCTATGAAGTTATCGCAAAGCTTGCCAAAGACCTCGACCTTAAGGACGGTTTCAGAGTTGTTTCCAACTGCGGCGAGCAGGCAGGACAGAGTGTTTTCCACATTCATTTTCATCTTCTTGCAGGCAGACCACTTGCTTGGCCAGCCGGTTAAAGAAATCAAACGGGCGGGTAAATTTCTTATCCGCCCTTAGTTTTAAGGGGGACGGCGGCAGTGGTGAGAAAAAGCTGTTATATCGGCTTTTCGTATTTTGCAGGACTTTTTCTCTGTACCATTGGCTGGGGCAGGAACAACGCAGTTTTCGCACTTGCGTCAGCGTGTGTAGCCATTACAGCCTTTGCGCTTTTTAAGAGATACCGAAAGCATATAGCTCTCTGCTTTGTTTCGTTCCTGATAGCGGTGGGAGTCAATACCGCTTATACTCACATTTTCTATGATAAACTGACAGCTTTAGACGGAAAGACCGTCACAGTTAAAGGCGAGATAACCGACATAAGCTATATAGGCTCTGACACCTGTCGATTAAGTGTCAATGGTACCGTTGGGGGAGTAAAAGGCAGGCTGACCTTTTATGCAGATGACATTGAATATGATTACTATGACAATATCGTGGCAACAGTAAAGGTCAGCAGGATAAAAGACAGCATCAATTTCAAATCAGAGCAGTATGACCGGCCTAAAGGCGTTTTTCTCCAAGGCTCGACCGCTGAAAGCATAGAAGTCACAGGCGGCGGAAACACCATTTTACGCAGTATAATGCACTATCGTGACAAGATGTTCATGTTGATAAACGATATCATAGGCGGAGATGAGGGCGGTTTTGCCGCTGCAATGCTCTGCGGAGATAAAACTGAGCTTTCAAAGCAAACGAAGCTCACGGTCTATCGTAGTGGCATAGGTCATATATTTTCCGTGTCGGGAACTCATGTGGTCATAATAAGTGCCATGATAGGCTGGCTCATGCAGAAACTAAGCAAGGATAAGCGTGTGATATTTGCTGTCCAAACTGTGGCCATATGGGCGTTTGCGGTCTTTGCAGGATTTTCAGTATCCGTTGTGAGGGCGGCTGTTATGCTGACCTTGGTCACTGCCGCACCGCTCCTTTACCGCAGACCAGACCCAGCAAATACTCTCTGCCTTTGCGCTGTTGTAATACTCACTCTTTCACCCTATGCGGCGGCAGACAGTTCGTTTTTGCTGTCATTCACAGCTGCGTTTGTTATAAGCGTTGTATGCCCGAAAGCGGTGACGATGGTAAAGCGCAGGGATATTCTTGGCAACATTGAGCGTGAAATAGTCACAGCGGTGACGATACTTCTTTGCACAATGCCTGTTCAGCTAATGTTTTTCAGCGAAATATCTCTTGTTGCACCACTATCAAATATCCTGCTGGTGCCTGTCTGTACCCTTGCTCTGGGTCTGACGGTAATAACTGCGGTAACAGGCGGTGCGGCAATAATAGCCTATCCTGTGCTGACGGTGGTAAAGTATCTTCTGAAAGTTGTTCTGTTTCTTGCTGAGCTGTTTTCAAAATTCAGCTTTGCCTATCTTCCTCGTGGAGTAAGACCACTTGGTATTGTAATGCTCGTTACCTGCCTTGTACCTGTGGCGGTCATGTTTCTGAGAAAGTCAGTAAAGCTTGGGGCTTTTTGCACTGCTTTAATGCTTGTATGTTGGACAGCGGTGTATAATTTTTCTCTTGCTTTTGGAGGCTCGGTAAAGATAGTTGTAATGCCAAAAGGAAATGCAGTGCAGGCTGTGCTGTATGATAAAACAAAAGGTATGGTTTTCGATATGGGCAGTAAGGGCAAGCTCAACAGCGGTATGGAAAGCTTTTTGGAGCTTTACGGCATAAAAGAGCTAAAAGGCGCATTTATAGAAAGCGAACAGTATTACACTATAACGAAATATAACGAGCAGATGACTATACAACCTGACAGATTTTATATAAATGGCGAGCCTGATAATGACAGCGAACTGCCGTTCATGACAGGCGCACAGCTTGATTGGAACGGTGTTAAGATAGAAGCACTGGAGGACGGCTATAAAATTACCACCGAGGGCTGTGTGGTCACTATAGAAAAAGGTTCTGTCACCATAAACGGCAGGAACCTTGACACAACAGATGAAGAATACCCATTGATGATAGATATGAAAAATTCGCAGATAAGGAGGACGGGCTATGGCTTTGCTTACGGCTTCGGCTCTTGGTAAAACGATAAGAGAGAATGATATCGACAGCCTTTATTATTTTTACGGACATGATACAGCGGCACTTGAAAGCTTTACAAAAAGGCTTGTGAACAAGCTTTGCCCTGCTGACGCTCAGGTAATGAACTTTCATAAGCTTGACGGCAAAAATCTTGATTTTCCAATGCTTACAGACGCTTGCGAAGCTCTGCCTTTTATGGCTGAACGTGTGGTGGTGACTATAAACGACCTTAATATAGACGCAGTGACTAAGGACGATCTGGACGACCTGAAAAAGATCCTAGGCTCTCTTGGCGAAACCACCACAGTGATAATCTATGCCACAGGAGTTGACCTTTTCAAGAACAAAAAGTATCTTACAGACAAAAACAAGCGCTTTGCAGATTTCTGCGAAAAGCATGGCACTGTCTGCAACTTTGAATACAAAAGGGCTTCCGACCTTGGAAAGTCCATATCCACCTATCTTGCAAAAAGCGGCTGTACCATAACAAAAAGCAACGCAGAGTATCTTGCAAACCTCTGTTTGTGCGACACTGCATTTATCAGCAAGGAGCTTGAAAAGCTTTCAGCTTATGCAGAGGGCAGGGAGGTAACAAGAGAAGATATCGACTTGCTTTGTATCAGGCGTATCGAGTCGGACGGATATTCTCTTGCAATAAATATCCTCAGAGGCAATGCGGCAATGGTCTTCACACGTTTGCGTGAACTCGATGTGCAGAATTATGAACCATATGCTATCATAGGAATAATCGGCTTTTCCCTTGCGGATATCTATAGGGCGAAGCTTGCACGTTCCTCTGGCAGGAGCGTTGCAGACGTGGCTAAAGATTTTTCCTATGCGAAAAACAGAGAGTTTGCAGTAAAAAACGCCTATTCCGAGTGCGGAAATATCTCGGCGGAGCGTATAAGAAAAACGCTTGAGATACTTTCTGAAACTGACCTTATGCTCAAAACAAGGTCACGGGGAAAAGACGGAGATATGCTCACCCTCGAGCAGGGGCTTGCAAGGTCAATGGCGTTAAGGTGTTAGTAAATGGAAAAACTTAAAATATCAAGGGCAATAATCGTTGAGGGAAAATATGATAAGATAAAGCTTTCGTCCATAGTTGACGGCGTTATAATCGTCACTAACGGCTTTCGTATCTATAAAGACCCTGACAAGGCAGCGCTTATAAGATACTATGCTCAGCATGGCGGAATAGCAATTCTTACAGACTCTGATACAGCAGGCTTTCGCATAAGAGGGCATATAAAGGGTATCGTCCCTAAAGGCGATATTGTGAACGTGTATGTTCCTGAGATATTCGGCAAAGAAAAGCGCAAGACAGAGCCGTCAAAAGAGGGCTTGTTAGGGGTCGAGGGCGTTCCTGCGGATATTATCAGGGAAGCCTTTGAAAAAGCAGGCATTATAGGCGAAAATGTCGCAGACAGAGAACTCATGACCAAGCTTGACTTTTATGAGCTAGGTCTAAGCGGCAGACCTGACAGCAGCAGGCTCAGACAGCTTGTATGCGAAAAGCTGTCGCTGCCCAAAAAGCTCACTGCAAATGCACTGCTTGAAGTGGTGAACACAATGCTCGATAAAGAAAGCTTGCAAGCACTCATAGAGGAATTGACCTCAGAAAACAATAAAGACAAGGAGAATAGCGTTGGTTAGTCTTGAATTTTTATATTTCTTTCTTCCTGTTTTTATGGGAGTATACGCTGTGTCAGGGGTGCGTTTCAGAAAAGCCGTGTTCCTGCTTGGAACAGTTGCGCTGTGTCTGTGGGTGTCCACCTGGGGGATAATACCAATGGCGGTGTGTGATGTTGTATCATACTTTTGCGGCAGGCTTATCCACCGCTTTGCGGACAAAAAAGGACTTAAAAGGCTATGGCTCATATTATCGGTGGTAGTAAATATGGCAGTGCTTCTTGTATTCATAAGAAGCGGTCACAGCAGCTATGATGTGACGTCTATATTCACAGGCAAAGGCGCAATGCTAAAGCTTTTCCCTGTGTGGGGAGCGGGCGTTTTCACTCTCCATGGCATCTCCTACTGCATGGATATCTATAGGAAAGAAATAGAGCCTGAGAAGAATTTTCTTTTGGTATCTCAATATATATGCTTTTTCCCATGCTTTAGCTGTGGACCGATACTAAGATTTTCGGATATGAGCGAACAGCTTAGAAAACCTGTCATAACCTCTGGGAAGCTTGCAGAGGGCATAAAGCTTATGCTTATAGGCTTTGCGGAGAAGCTTTTTCTGTCGGATCCTATGTACGAGATGTGGCAGCACATAAGGGGAGTAAGTACAGATTCGCTCTCCGCCGCTTGTGCATGGCTTGGGATAATAGCTTTCTCATTTGCGTTCTACTATGAGCTTAGAGCTTATTCGCATATTGCACAGGGTATTGGTTCAATGCTCGGCTTTAAACTTCCTGATAACTTTGATCTGCCGTTTATGTCAGCAGGCTTTAATGAGCTTATAAAACGATTTGCCTGCACCTTTTATAGTTGGGTGAGAGATTATTTCTACAGACCTATATGTAGAAATAAAGACAGCGTTTGCCTTTGGGCATTGATACTGTCTGTGCTTGCAGGCTCGGTTTGGTATGGCTACGGCAGACACACAATGCTGTGGGCAGCGTTTATTTGTGTTATGCTTGGCATAGAATATCTCTTGAAAAATATTCTTGCGGCTGTGCCGACATGGGTAAGATGTGCGGTGATGAATGTTCTGTTTCTTATAGGTCTGCCGTTTCTTGCGATAGACAGCCTGCCTTCAGCCTGCGGATATGTTGCCGCAATGCTCGGCGGGGGAAGCTTTGCAGGAGATGTTCTTGCATCGTATGTGATAAAAACAGGAGTTGTGATGTATCTAATCTGCGGCTTTTTTGCAACAGGTATCGGCAGATATCTCAAACGCAGGATAATGCAGCTCAATACTAATATAGTTTACATAATCGAGCCAATGCTCACTATAGGATTTCTGCTTATCAGTACAGCGTTTCTTGTGGGCGGAGGTAATTCGTCTATGAATTTGTTTGTGAGATAAAATGGGAGGAGTGAACATTAATGAAAAAGGCTGCTGATTATATCGCAGTAAGCGCATTTTTTGTAATAGTCATAATGTTTGCGGCATATACTCTCTTGATGGGCAGACATGGATCTGAAAGTGAAAAGGCAGACAGTTCAGATATAAGACATAACGTTCAGACCTATGTTAGCAATAATTTTCCTCTAAGCTCAAATTGGAAGTCGCTCAGAACGACCATGTTTGTGATGACTGGTAAGAAAAATTTTGATAATATCTATATCCTTAAAAATCGTCTTGTAGAGATCACAGATTTTGATAAGGACAGGCTTGATAAAAATATCTCGCAGATAAATGATTTTTCAGAAAACACAGATACACCAGTATATGTTATGTTAGCTCCGACTGCCGCAGGAATCTATTCTGCTAAGCTGCCTGCTTATACTTCAAACACAGACCAGCGTGAAATGATAGATAATATCTATTATGACCTGGACAGCAGGATAGACACCATAGATACGTTTTTCCCTATGTATTCTGCAAGAAATAATTACGTTTACTATCGTACGGATAGAAAGTGGACTTCCTTCGGGGCGTATTTTGCCTATGCAGACGGCATAAAAGAGCTGGGTTTTGAGCCGGTCGTTCTTTCCAATTACGATCAAGAATATACCTCAAATTCTTATTATGGAGGACTTTACGGTGAACTTTGCTATAACAGCATAGGCGCAGACAGAGTGAACATCTTCCGTTCAAAGTATAAGACCACTGTGGATTCTGTGGAGCTTTACAGAGAAGATCAGGTGCTTACCTCAAAATCTGTTTATTTTAGATCTGCACTGAAAACAGCAGATAAAACGGCTATCTTCCTGCAAGGTGACAACTTTACTAAGGCAACGGTCAAGACAACTGCAGAGGACGCACCAAAGCTTCTTATCATCAAAGGAAGCTATGCCAATACCCTTGTGCCGTTTCTTACCCCACACTACAGCGAGATAACCTTGGTAGACCCTGACAAGCTCAAAGAGGAAGGCAAGACCCTTTCTGACGTGGCAGATACGAGTGCATATGACCAGATATTATTTATGTATGACTGCGACCAGTTTGCAAATGAAACAAATTTTGACCTGCTCAAATAATATGGGCTATGTACTTGAAAAAATGGAACAGGTGTGATATAATAAAGAAAATGCCGTACAAGGAATGTGCGGCATAATGTATGTCTGAATATTTGAGAGGGTGTTTGATGTGAGTGAGCAAAAAAACAGACTTGATCTTATTGATCTTAATGACTATCCCGTATCTTGGTGGCTGAAACTTCTTGACCTCGGTCATAAGATAGTTCAGAATCCTGCCGCCTACAGCGAGGCTTGCAAGGGCAAGATAATGGGTACTCTTTTCTATGAGCCGTCAACAAGAACGCAGATGTCTTTCCAGACCGCTATGCTCCGTCTTGGGGGAACGATAATAGGCTTTGACAATCCTGCCACTTCTTCCGTTGCAAAGGGAGAGAATATCAAGGATACCACAAAGATAGTTTCCGGCTATGCTGATATCATGGTAATGCGTCACCCTACCGCTGGATCGGTAAAGGCTGCGGCACTCACTGCTGATTGCCCTGTTATCAACGCAGGCGACGGTGGACACCTCCACCCAACACAGACACTTACAGACCTGCTTACACTTAGAGAAGAGAAGGGCAGACTTGATAACCTGACCATAGGCTTCTGCGGTGACCTTAAAAACGGCAGAACAGTCCATTCACTTATTAAAGCAATGGTATGTTTTCCAAACAATAAGTTCATATTAGTTTCAACTTCTGAGCTTGCTTTGCCTGTGTATGTAAAGGATATCCTTGAAGCGGCAGGCATGGAGTACAAAGAAGTTACCGACCTTGAAGAGGTTATCGGTGAGCTTGACGTGCTATATATGACAAGAATACAGAAAGAGCGTTTTGCTTCTGAGGAGGAGTATCAGTCTCAGAGCGGAAATTACATACTCGATACAAGAAAGCTTTCAATGGGAAAGCCTGATCTTATCGTGCTTCACCCTCTGCCAAGAGTCAATGAGATAGCTATCGAGGTGGACGACGACCCGAGAGCAATGTATTTCAAGCAGGCAAAATACGGTATGTATATCAGAATGGCACTCATACTTACAGTTATAAACGGCGATGGTGCTTCGCAGCCGCTTATGAAGGGCAGAGTGCATAAGCACATTGATTGTTCAAATCCTAACTGTATCACTCACCATGAAAAGTATCTGCCACATTGGTTCAAAGGCGACGGCACAACGCTTGTTTGCGAATATTGTGACGAGAGAACATTGGTGGAATAAAATAAGAGCTTAATGGGGTAAACAAAGGCTGTGTATCAGTCTTTGCTTGCCCTTTTTTATTGTGCAGATAGCGTATATTAATAGCCTTGTGATATGCAAAATCGTTAAAAGTAACGAAATTCTTACAATGTGGTAACAAACAGTCTTGAAATAACGTTGAGCGTGTGGTATAATTAAAATGGATAAATTTTTTACAGGAGCTTTGATCTAATGAATACACTTTCAGATGAGGAGTTTGAACAGATCTACGGACGAAAGCCTGTCAGAAAGGTGAAAAAGAAAAAAATATACTGGAACAGAATTATTATTGCATTGATAATACTTATCGGCATTGTGACTGGTCTGGTAAAGCTGACAGCCTTGGTAGTATCAAAGATCAAAGGAGACGATACGCAAAAAACAAACAAGGTATTGAATAATACATCTTCTGTCGCTGTGAAGGAGGACGCTTCTTCTGCTGAGGATAAAAAAGACGAGCCTGCGAAGTATTCAAATATGGACTTTACAGTGTGTGTTGACGCAGGTCATGGTGATTATGACGGCGGCACAACTGACGCCTCAGGAAAAAGATATGAAAAAGACGATAACTTAAAGGTCGCACTTGAGGTGCAGAAATATCTCGAAAAATACGGCGTCAATGTGGTGATGATAAGAGATGATGACTCTTTCCTTGAGCTTGACGAAAGATGTGCAAAGGCAAATAACGCCAAGGCTGATATGTATGTTTCACTTCACCGAAACAGCTATGACGGTGATATTTCGGGCGTTGAGGTTTGGGTGAACAATTCTGAACCTGAATATGACACAAAGCTTGCACAGAATATACTTGATGGTCTTGAAAAGGTAGGTATATCTGAAAATAGAGGAGTACAGTATGGCTACGTTGGCAATTCCGGTGTAAACTACTACATAAATGCCGACACTGTTATGCCAAGCTGTCTTGTGGAGCTTGGATTTATAACCGAGGATGTCGACAATAAGCTTTTTGACGAACACCTTACCGAGTATGGACAAGCTATTGCTGACGGTATAGTTCAGACAGCTGTTGATGTTGGTCTTGTTGATGAAAGCGGCAAAAGACTTATGTCTGAACAGCTTATTTCACCTGAGAAGCCTGTGAACAATAAGGATTCTTCTTCTGCGGTTGACGCTATGACACAGCCGATGCAGACGGACTCTTCTGCTGACATTTACAATACTCAGGAAAACGAGTGGTATTGATAACAAAAAAATAAAAGCGAACACAGTTCGTTTCTGCTAATGCAGAGAAACCGTGTTCGCATTTTTGTTGTTAAAGCTCTTTTCTGATGAGTTTGAATTTCTCAAATTCTTTCGTCAGGTCTGCCAGAACGTTTTCAAGACCCTTTTCAGAGTATTCTTCGTGATATTCTGCCACAAAGTCTGTTACCTCTGTGACGCACTTTGTGCCATACCATACTCTGACATAAAGCTCTTTTTCATCGCCGAGAATAGGGTCTATGCGGTAGCTGAAATTGGTGTAATTGCTGCCAGACCAGGTGTTTTTTTCTTCAAAATAGTGAAATGTGGGTATATCAAAATAACCATGGAGCATTGCATATTTTCCTTTCAAAAATCATTCGTTTATGATATTATAGCATATCACTGTTCCTTTTTCAAGCATTTAGTCTGCTTCTTAATTAAATTAGCCTAAAAAACGTTTACAATTTTGTTAGGAATGTATATTGGAGAATTGTTCAAAATATGTTATAATTGATAACGGTATGACTATTTCAGCGGTATGCTGTCGCAGAAAGGATAAGATCTATGAGCATTACAATAAAAGATGTTGCCAAGGAAGCCGGTGTTTCAGTGGCGACAGTGTCAAGGGTTCTCAACGGAAGCTGTAACGTATCAGATGAGTCAACAAAAAAAGTCAATGAAACTATTGCAAGGCTCAACTATTCTCCGAATTTTCTGGGAAGAAATCTTAGAAAGTGCGAAACGAATGTTATTCTTGTAATTATGCCGACCTCTGAACATTCCCTTTATTCAAAGATAGTCATGGGTATGCAGGAATATGCAGGAAAAGTCGGATACGATATCATAACCGCAGTTTCCTATTCAACCTCGACCGCTGAAACAAGGCAGATGAATATGCTTTTTAACAGAACTGTTGACGGTGTTATCCTTCTTGGCACTCAGTATGACGCAGATTCGCTTAATAAGCTCGCAGAGAATTATAACGTTGCTCTGTGCTGTGAGGGTGTGGAGGGCGCAAATGTGCTTACTGTCGCTGTTGACGATGAACAGGCTGCGTTTGACGCTGTCGCAGCTCTTATCAAAAAGGGTCATAAAAGGATAGGCTTTATCGGAACGAACTCTGCGGCTATCTCCTCCACTGCAAGAGAGAACGGCTATATAAGAGCATTAAAAGAATATGGCATAGAGATAAAGAATGAATATATCTATAAAGAGTCCTATGACTATGACTGCGGAGGCAGAGCGTTTGAATATTTCAATGCACTTGATGAGAAGCCTACGGCGATTTTCGCTGTGTCAGACTTGCTTGCTATCTCTGCAATGCACAAGGCAATAGATATGGACATTGATGTGGGCAAAGATGTCGCCATAATGGGATTTGACAATATATCCATGTGTGAGTGGATAATCCCTACACTTTCAACGGTTGAACAGCCTTGCTCAAAAATGGGCGAGCTTGTTGTGGCAAAGCTTATTGAGAACATGAATAAGACTACTAAGGATAATCATTATTATACTGTTGACCACAGGATAATTCTAAGAGAGTCCACAGGCGACTAATTACTTTCGTAAAAATAGATAGGGGAGAAATAAGGCAGTTTTTCCGTAAAAACTGCCTATTTTCTGTAAGAAAGGATTTTTTAGGGCATGGAGAAATTTACAAAAATACTTGAAACGATAGATGGCTATGTCTGGGGCATACCGCTTATCGTACTCATTATGGCTGTGGGAATATTCCTCACCTTTAGGCTAAGGCTTCTTCAGATATTCCACCTGCCAAAGGCTTTGAAATTTATGTTTCAGAACGAAAATGGTGGCAAAGGCGAGATATCGAGTTTTGCAGCACTTTGCACCGCACTTTCCGCAACCATAGGTACGGGAAATATCGTCGGTGTTGCAACAGCCATTGGTGTGCTTTCAGGCGGACCTGGAGCGCTCCTCTGGATGTGGATAGCGGCACTCCTTGGTATGGCGACAAAGTATTCCGAGGGTTTTCTTGCTATCAAATACAGACGTATGGACGCTGACGGACACGTTTGCGGTGGACCATTCTATTACATAGAATACGGCATGGGTAAGAAGTGGAAGTGGCTTGCAAAGGTATTTGCGTTCTTTGGTGCTTGCGTTGGCCTTTTTGGTATCGGAACTTTCTCTCAGGTGAATGGCATCTCATCGGCAGTTCAGGCTTTCTTTGATCCTAAAAAGGAACATACAGTGAATATTTTAGGCGCTGACTATACATGGGCTGTTATAGTTTCCGGACTTTTGATAACTATTTTTGCCGCACTTGTTATTATCGGAGGCATAAAGAGGATCTCAAGTGTTTCTCAGGTAGTTGTGCCGTTTATGGCGGTCGTTTATATAGTTGCTTGTCTTTCACTTATTGTTATAAACATTCAGAGGCTCCCTCACGCTGTCGCTCTTATTTTTGAACAGGCATTCAGCTTCAAGGCTGTCGCAGGCGGATCTCTTCCTACAATATTCATTGCTATACAAAAGGGTGTTGCAAGAGGAATTTTCTCAAATGAGTCAGGTCTTGGTTCAGCACCTATCGCAGCCGCAGCAGCTCAGACAAAAGAGCCGGTAAGACAGGGCCTTGTTTCTATGTGTGGTACATTTATCGACACTATCGTTGTATGTACTATGACAGGTCTTGCTATCGTAATGATGGGAAGCTACGAGGCTATCAACCCAGTAACAGGCAAGCCTTTTGAGGGCGTTGAGGTCACAAATCACGCTTTCCAGAACGGCTTCTCGTTCCTGCCGTCAATGATACCTGCATTTATTCTTATGGTCTGCCTTGTGTTCTTTGCTTTCACAACTATCCTTGGCTGGAACTATTACGGTGAAAGGTGTATGGAATATCTTTTTAACAGCAACATGAAGGTGGTCATGGTCTACAGATATCTCTATATCCTCGCTGTATTTATCGGACCATATATGACGGTTTCTGCCGTTTGGACGATCGCTGATATCTTCAATGGACTTATGGCACTGCCAAACCTTATAGCGTTGCTTGCTCTCAGCGGTGTTATCAGTAAGGATACAAGGCGTTATGTGGCGAAGTATTCCAGAGCAAAACGAATCAATAAGCTGGTAAGAGCATAGATATCGTATTTTATATGAAGCGGAAACGGCTGAATGTTGTTTCCGCTTTCTTTATGCTGTAGGCTTAATCACCAAAAAAATGAATGGTTATTTGTTGAAATCACCAAAAGTATTTAAAAGAATGTAACAGTGATTGTAACTTTGTTGACAACGATTACATTCAGTGATATAATAGCTTTGTAAGAATCAAGGATACGTTTTCTAATGAAAACGATCTGTTACGGAGGTTATATATAATGAAAAATTCCAAGCGTGTTATTGCCGGTGCAATGGCTCTCTTGTCAGCAGTGAGCGTAGCTTCATGCGGTAGCTCATCAGGCAGCGATTCAAGCAGCTCTTATGTTGATAAGGTAAAGGTAGCAAGCACCGACGATATTGCTACTATCCCTGATGGTTCGGAAAAAGAGTTGGAGTGGCTTTCTTATTTTGACATAAACCCAACTAAGAAAGAGCCGGAAAAGAGAACCGACCTTACTCTTTTTGAGGAAAAGGGCGGTAAGATCAAGTATTCTCAGACTTCATCAATGAACAAGTATGATAAGCTCGCAGCAAGACTTATGTCTAACAATCCACCGGATATGTTCTGGTATGAGCAGTCTATGACATTCCCTGCAAACTGTATCAAGGAAATGTTCCAGCCTGTTGATGATATCGTTGATTTCGATAGTGCTATGTGGAGCGATGTCAAGGACGTTGCAGAGCAGTTCACTCTCAACGGCAAACACTTTGTTGCACCTATCAACTTCCTGCCAGGTTCTGTTATCACATATGATAAGTCTATGATAGACGCTGCTGGTCTTGATGATCCATACGAGCTTTATCAGGAAGGCAAGTGGGATTGGAACGCATGGTATGACATGATGTCAGAGTATGTTGAGGGCGCTGCTGCTGACGAGGAGAGATACGGCATAAACGGTTGGTTCGCACCATTTATCTTCCAGTCAACAGGCAAGACTCTTATCACATATGACGCTGATAAGGACGAGTATGTTTCAAATCTTAACGACGCTGACTTTGTAAGAGCATCTGATATGCTTTATGATATCGCGAAGAACGGTATGTACTATCCTGATTGGGTAGGACAGGCAGGCGACGCATTCAAGAAGAATATCCTCTTCTATGCAATGGGTCCATGGGCTTCTACCGGTACACATTCACCAAAGGACGGCGACAATTGGGGCGTAGTTCCAATGCCAAAGGATCCTAACTCTGATACGCTTTATACAACTATCGACATGAATGCGTATATGTGGGTAAAGGGTTCGACAAAGAATGACGCTATGAAGTGCTGGCTCGAGTGTGCAAAGATAGTTTATACTCAGGATACATATAAGGATATCGAGAAGGAGAAGTTCTTTGTAAACAATCCTAACTGGACAGAAGATATGTATAACGTAGCTTACGTTGACCTTGTTACAGACAAGTTCACTAAGATATTTGACCCTGGTTATGGCATCTCCACAACTCTGTCAGATAATGACGCTGCAACAAATGATACTAAGGAAGCTGTTATCCCTTATCTGTATACTTCAGTTATGAAGACAGATGAGAATGGCTCACAGTATACGTGGACACAGCTCAAAGAGCAGTATAAGGGTACTGTTGATTCAGAACTTAAAACTCTCAACGATCAGTATCACGCATATTTGGAAAAGAATAAGTAATATAACTTGCCATATAAAGACGGACGGAATTTATTTCGCCCGTCTTTTTTTGTTGTAATGTCAGAAAAAATGTGATATAATCAGAGAGTACATTAAGATTTAATTAAGAATTATGTTGAGCTGTTTTTAAAGAATGTGGCTTATAATAATAAACGTAAAAGAAAGGATCGTGCCGATATGGAGATAAAGGAGCCTGTAATCCTTGTTGTAGATGATGATAAAGATATAGTGGGAGCTATCGCAAAGCTGCTTGAAATGGAGGGCTATAAGGTAATAAAAGCCTATGACGGTCTTGAGGCTTTGGAAAAGCTCACTGAGAACAGCATACAGCTTATACTCATTGACGTCATGATGCCTAAGCTGGACGGACTTTCTACAATGATGAAAATAAGGGCAACAGAGAATATCCCTATACTTGTGCTTTCCGCTAAATCTGAGGATACAGATAAGGTGCTTGGGCTTTCAATGGGCGCTGACGATTACATAACAAAGCCTTATAACCCTATGGAGCTTGTGGCAAGGGTAAGAAGCAACCTGAGAAGATATATGCAGCTTGGCGCTATCGACACGGCAAACAAAACGGATATTATAGAAATAGGCGGTCTGGAGCTTGACACTCAGGCAAAAAGCTTAAAGGTTGACGGAGAACCTGTCAAGCTCACCGCCACGGAGCTTAAAATTCTTGAGCTTCTTATGAAAAACGCAGGCAGGATATTTTCTGCCGAGGAGATCTATTCTAAAGTGTGGAATGAGGACGCTTATGCCGTTGAAAACACGGTAATGGTACATATTCGTCACATCAGAGAGAAAATAGAAATAAACCCTAGAGAGCCGAAATACTTGAAGGTGGTGTGGGGAATTGGCTACAAAATCGAGAAAATTTGAGCAGGCAGAATGGTTTAAGATATTCTCAGCTAAAAAGATGAGAATTATAGCATTTGTGCTTGCCTGCGTTATTGCAGGTGGCTTTTGCTTGTCTTTGGTGCTTTATGCTAACAGCCATGCCGACAGCAGCAGTAAGTCTTATCTTAAATCAGAAAGCTATAAGCTGGCTTCCAATGAAATGTATGAGGAACTGTGCGTTACAGCTTCGGCTTATCTCAGATATGTTGATGAGGATCGGAATTACACCCAGTCTAGACACTTGCTCAATGACTATCTGAATTATCTTGATTACAACCGCTATAAATACAAAAAAACAGAAAGCGGTATCCAGCTTATTGATAGTCAGTTTGATTACTATGTGGGGATTACTCAAAATGGCGAAACAAGATATCTGTCAAATATAAAAGATATAGAAAATTATGACAGTGAAACGGATAAGATAAAAGCTTTTAAATCGTCGCACAAAAACTATATACTCCGCCGTGATAACGAGGTAATGAGCGACAGAACTTCATCAGGACAGATAGTTGACTACTATTACAATACAGCGGAGTATCAGGATAACGTGACAGAAGAGTTTTATGCCGACAATCTTGTGCCCGTAGGAGGAAGTTATTATGATAACTACGGCAGATATTTTTACAATTACGGCAATTATGATCCAATAGCTTTCTATAATGTAGACTCAAGATATAATGTTATTAAAGGTCTTGATTTGAAAAACGGTCTGAAATATTCCGACAGGCTTGAAGATGAAGAAATTGGTGACGATTATGACACTTATGACGGCAATGAATACTATGACTATGACAACGGCATATATTATTATGAGGACGATTACGGAAACACATGGGCAAAATGTGAAAACCTCTATGACCTGCCTGATTACAAAGCGACAGACAATGACGATTCAGGTATAACGGTATTCTTTGCGCCGAAAGCTGAAAAGCTTACGGCCATGGAAAAGGAATACACCGAGGCTTTGAATGATATGTATCGTGCAAAGCTTTTTGTGATCGTTTTTGGCGTTATTGAATTTATGCTTGTGTGCTATCTGCTCCTGATCTGTGCATATAATGCAGAGCCTGAGAGCGTTGAACGTTGGAAGCAAGGCAATTTTCTAAAAAAAGTGCCTACGGAAGTTTACCTTATCCTAATGGTATTGGCTATCACATTTGCTTTTGTATTTGGCGCCTGCTGGAATTATTATGTGAGCATTACAAAAAATATTTTTGATAATGCTTTGGCTAATTCCGTTTTCAGAAATATCCTTGCTGTAGCATTGTTTGCATTGGCATATTTTGCAGGCTTCGGCTCGCTTATGGAGTTTGTTGGCAAGATAAAGACAAGAAGCATATTCAAAGAAAGCCTTATTTGCAGATCATGTAAGTTCCTATGGCCCAAGTACAAGGAAACATCACTGTATCACTATTTTCATGGACTTCCGCTTGGAGTGAAACTATCCATAAGAACGATAGCCATAGGCGTTATACTGTTTTTGGAATCCGCTTATTATTCCAGTGCAGATGTTGAGCCGTTCTTGCTTGTTGTGGCTTTGATACTGATGGTGTTAGATATTCGTGACTTCTCACAGCTTTCAAAGCTCAGCAAACAGATAGACAGCCTTGGAGAAGAAAAGCCTTATGAGGGCAAGATAAGAAAAACTTCGCCGGTGTATGCTGAATCTGAAAAACTCAACTCAGTTCAGGATAAGGTGAGAGAGTCGGTGGAGCAGCAGATACAGTCTGAGCGTTTGAAAATAGAGCTTGTGACAAACGTTTCACACGACCTGAAAACACCGCTGACTTCCATTATCAGCTATATCGACCTGCTTAAGAAAATGGATCTTGACGATGAAGCTTCGAGCTATGTGAAGATACTTGATAAAAAGGCGCAGAAGCTCAAAGGCATTGTGTCTGACGTTTTCAGCATAGCAAAAGCCACAAGCGGCGTTGATGTAAACCTAACAAAGCTTGATTTTGTGATGCTGTTAAATCAGTGCATCGCAGACGCAGAGGACAAGATAGCTGACAGTGGCAAGATAGTAAAGATAAACATAAATGCCGACAGCGCAATGGTAATGGGCGACGGCGACAAGCTTTACAGAGTGTTCCAAAACATTGTTGACAACGCTCTGAATTACTCTATGGACGGCACAAGGATATTCCTTGATGTGTACAAAAAAGCGGACAGAATAGTATTTGCCGAGAAGAACATTTCGGCAACGCCGATAAACTTCACGGAAGAAGAGATACTTGAAAGATTTGTGCGAGGGGATAAGTCACGAACAGACGGTGGAAGCGGTTTGGGATTATCCATATCAAAGAGCTTCACGGAAGCCTGCGGTGGTATCTTCAATATCGAAATAGACGGAGATATGTTCAAGGCGATAGTCGAAATGCCGATAATTCAGGAGGATACGGTAGAAAAAACCGATGACAAAACGGAATAGCGTAAATAATAAAACGGTGGAGAATGACAAACACTCTCCACCGTTTTTACATATACGCAATTACTATGCGTGAGATAAAATATCTGCGTTATTTTATCCCCTTTACCTTATACCCAGCGTCCGTCACCGCCTTAGAAAGCACCTCGTCAGCCACGTCCTTGTCAAGTGTGATGTAAGCGCACTTGTCCTCAAGGGAAACATCTGCTGTAACGCCGTCTATCGCATTAAGCACCTTCGTTACTGTGCCTGTGCAGTGTGAACACATCATGCCGTCGATCTTCATTACCTTTTTCATTTTTCCGTCCTCCGTTTTAGTATTTATTTCAGCCTTTGCGGCTTTGTTTTCTCTGACACTTTTAAAAAGATTGAGCCTTAACGCATTGGTCACAACGCAAACTGAGCTTAAACTCATTGCCGCTGCACCGAACATAGGATTGAGCTTCCAGCCAAGCAAGCCGTAGAATACTCCTGCCGCCAGCGGAATACCAAGCGAGTTGTAAATAAGCGCCCAGAAAAGGTTTTCCTTGATGTTCTTCATAACGCTCCTACTGAGCTTGACAGCCGTAACAGCATCATTCAGATCGCTTTTCATTAGCACGATATCAGCCGACTCGATAGCAATATCCTGTCCTGCACCGATAGCTATTCCAACATCTGCCGTTGTAAGGGCAGGTGCGTCATTTATTCCGTCGCCTATCATGGCTACCTTTTTGCCCTGCTCCTGCAATTCTTTGATTATTGTAGCCTTGTCCTCAGGCATAAGCTGTGATCTTACCTGTGAAATGCCAAGCTTTTTCTGTATTGCTCTAGCTGTTTTCTCGTTGTCCCCTGTGAGCATTACAGTTTCAATGCCTGCCTTTTTGAAGCCCTCTATAGCCTCTGCACTTGTCTCTTTTATCTTGTCTGCAATGAACAGAATGCCTGCAAGCTTGTTGTCGATCGCTACATAAAGTGGTATCTCACCATTGTCAGCATGAGCGTGGGCGGTTTTTTCTGCCGCTAAAACGTCAACTCCGCTGTTATCCATAAGCCGCTTGTTACCGATAAGAACGTTTCTGCCCTCAACAACAGCCGATATACCACCGCCTGCTGTTTCTGTGTAGCTTTCAGCAGGGGAGAGTTCAATGCCATTTGTCTTGCAGTGGCCTGTAACAGCCTTTGCAAGTGGGTGTGATGAACCGCTTTCTGCCGAGCCACAAAGCTTTTTAAGCTCTGAAACATCAAAATCACCAAACGCTTGCGCTGAAATAAGCTCAGGCTTGCCTTCTGTGCAAGTTCCTGTTTTGTCAAGAACAACAGTGTCAATGCTGTGAGCAGTTTCAAGGCTTTCAGCGGATTTTATTAGGATACCGAACTGTGCCGCTTTACCTGTTCCTACCATTATCGCAGTGGGAGTTGCAAGTCCCAATGAGCATGGGCAGGATATAACAAGCACTGATATTGCCATGTTAAGAGCAAATGCGAAGCTATAGCCAAGTAGCAGCCATACTACCAGTGAAATAAGAGCTATCGTTATAACTATAGGCACGAACACAGCGCTTATCTTGTCTGCAAGCCTTGCTACAGGCGCTTTTGAAGCAGAAGCGTCCTCAACGAGTGCGATTATCTGTGAAAGTGTTGAGTCTTTAGCTTGCCTCTCACACCTTACCTTAGCAAAACCGCCAGCCGATACGCTTGCACTCATAACTCTGTCACCCACTGCCTTGTCTACAGGTATGCTCTCGCCTGTGAGTGCAGATTGGTCAACAGTGCAGTTTCCATCAATAAGAACTCCGTCACATGGCACAGACCAGCCAGCTTTGAGCAGGAATACATCTCCCACCATTACGTTTTCCGCAGGAACTTCCACCTCCTCGCTGTCACGGATAACAACTGCCGTCTTAGGCGCAAGGCTCACAAGCTTGTTTACAGCATTAGCCGTCTTGTCTTTTGAGCGAGCCTCAAGATATTTTCCCACAGTGATAAGTGTGAGTATCATGCCGCATGACTCATAATATAGATTCATCATATACTCATGTGCCGAGCCAAGGTCGCCCCTGCCCATAAAGTAAGCCATTCTGTAAGTGCCGTAAACACTGTATATGAATGAAGCCGCCGCACCAAGAGCTATAAGGCTGTCCATGTTAGGGGAGCGGTGGATAAGATTTTTGAAGCCGTTTGAAAAATAGTGAAAGTTTATTGCAATGATAGGCACTGTGAGCAAAAGCTGAGTGAGTGCGTATATCATCATGTTTTTGTGCCCTGCAAAAATAGGGGGGATAGGTATGTTCGCCATGTGTCCCATGCAAATATAGAACAGCGGTATCAAAAATCCCACCGACCACCATAGGCGTTTCTTCATCTTTTTACTCTCGTCCTGAGCCGCCGCAACAGGTGATGCAGTTTTGTTTTCTTTGTCGCCTAACTCGCTTGCTCCATATCCTGCACTTTCAACAGCATTTATGACCGCCTGAGCGTTAGTTACGCCCTCGTCAAGATCCACCGTCATTTTGTTTGCAAGCAAGTTCACGTTTACGTCCATTACGCCATTTACCTTACTCACAGCCTTTTCCACATGAGCCTGACACGCCGCACAACTCATGCCAGTTACATTGAATTTTAACTTTTTCATAGATATTTGCCTTTCTATTTAAGCTTTTTCATAAGCTCTAATACTTCATCGACAACTTCAGTGTTGCCGCTTTGTATCTCCTCTGTCATACAGGTCTTCATATGTTCCTGCAAAATAAGATAGCCGAAGCTTTGCATTGCACTTTCAACCGCTGCAACCTGAATGAGTATATCTCCGCAGTAGCGGTTATCGTCAAGCATTTTGATAATGCCGTTTATTTGTCCCGAAACTCTGCTTAGCCTATTTTTTAGCTGTTTTATTTCCTTATCATCACGGGGAGTGTGCTTGTGCCTGCAAGTATCACAGCAGCCGCATGACAGTTCTTTATCATTTCTGTTGTCCATGTTTTTTTGCCTCCTTGCTATATCAAATACCCTTATGGGGTATCTTTTGCCGCATATATATTATATACCCCTTGTGGGTATTTGTCAACCGTTTTTTTATATTTTTTGCACGAAGCAAAAAAATATCCGCCCTCCCAAAAGGAAAGCGGATATCCATTATTCAGTTAGTAGCCGTAATACCCAGTGTCATAGCTGTAGTTGTAAGCATTTTCTTCCTGATACTGCTTGATAGCTTCGTCAATGTTTTTACAACTGCCGTAAACTATATATTGAATGAACGCAGAGTTTGCGGCAAAGTCCGGATTAAGCACATCCATGCTATAGATGACTTCGTTTGTGAAATAGCCGTCAGCAGGTATTCTAAGCTGCTGGATATCATATTTCATATAGTCAAAAGCATTGAGGAGCAGATTTGCGATCTCACCATCAGTAAGGTCTGTGTTTATCTCAGGAAGGACTTTGTTCAGAAGCTTGTCAAGCTGAACAAGATTGAGCTTCTTGGATTCGGTTATGATCTCTGAGATAACACGTCTTTGACGTTCGGTACGCTCATAGTCGGAATTTCCTACATATCTAAGCCTTGCAAACGCAAGTGCCTGATTTCCATTAAGATGAAGCTTTACCTTATCCTCATCACTCTTGCCTGCAAATATGTCGTCGCTTATATAGTCAGTGCCTTTCTTATTTTTAAGGTATTTGTTCTGTTCAGCCATCGGCTTCTTCATGCCCTCGGCTTCAGCCTTTGACACTTCCATGTCGATACCACCTACAGTTTCAACTATATCTATAAACGAGTAGAAATTCACTCTTGCGTATCTGTCTATCTGGATGCCGAAATAATCCTCAATACACTGTTCAAGATACTCACAGCCACCGTGCCAGTAAGCGCTGTTGAGCCTGTTGCCCTCGTCAAACTGCGCCATGTAAATGTACATATCACGCATAAGTGAGGTCATTGTAATAGTCTTGTTCTTGGTGTTTATGGAAATTATCATCATAACATCAGTATTTCCGCGGCTCTCCTCTTCTGTATCACGGATATCCTCGCCAATGAGCAGAATGTTCGTTACGTCCTCGCTGGATATCTTGGAGGACTGCTTTTGTAGCTGAGCCTTAAGCTCGTCCTCTTTTTCCTTTGCGTCAAATGTATCCGCCTCACTTGTGAGCTCGCTGGAATTTATAGGCGCTTTGCCTGAATTTATCTTAGTGTCTTTAGTTCTGTCAAGCATTCCTGTGTAGTGGAAAAACAAACCTACGATAATGGCAATTATAATAATGAATACTACAAATATTATTCCAAGAGCAATACCCGTCTTTTTCTTCTTGCTCCAGCCTTTTTTCTTTTTTGGCGTCTTATCCTGCTTTGGATCAGACTCATGTATCGGATCAGCTTTCTGCTGTTCCTTTGAGGGGATAGGTATGACCCCCGTAGGTCCGTTTGAGTTTGAAGCATCAAGTATCTTTCTGTTTTCTATTGCATTGGATATTAGCGACTGTAAATCCTTATCTCCCTGAGTGTTGGAGGTGTTCTTGTTGTCGTTGTCCATAAAATAAACCTCGTTTCCGATTAAAGTCAGCAAGCCGGAAGTCTATAGCTCGTTTAAGCATAATACAATAATAGTATATACTATTTTACCTCAAATTACAACATAAATTTCGTACGAATTTGACTTTAAAATTACCTCTATTTTTATAAAATCAAATAAAACCGCTTTAATTTACAACAATTTTACAAGAGATTATTGCAGCTATTTGATAATTTATAAAAAATTCAGAGAAAAATAGAAAAAACACTTGCCTTTTGTATAAAAATTTGTTATGATATTAGTAAGAGCGAAAAGGTGAGTTGTGTCCACATGCTCTCACCTGATTTTTTTGTGTTTTATTTTTGATATATGGAGGAGAAATGATATGCCTACAAAATATGTCTTTGTAACAGGCGGTGTAGTATCAGGTCTTGGAAAGGGCATAACCGCTGCGTCACTGGGAAGATTGTTAAAAGCAAGGGGCTACAGCGTTACCATTCAGAAATTTGACCCGTATATAAATGTCGATCCAGGCACAATGTCACCTTATCAGCATGGTGAGGTTTTCGTAACTGACGATGGTGCGGAAACTGACCTTGATCTTGGTCACTATGAGAGATTTATCGACGAAAATCTTTCTATCAATTCAAATGTTACCACAGGTAAGATATACTGGACAGTTCTTAATAAGGAGAGAAGAGGAGATTATCTTGGCGGCACAGTTCAGGTCGTTCCTCATATCACCAACGAGATAAAGGATCGTCTTTACAGAGTAGGCAAATCAACTGACACAGATATAGTTATTACAGAGATCGGCGGAACAGTTGGCGATATCGAGTCCACACCATTCCTCGAGGCTATCAGACAGGCTTCTATCGAGCTTGGAAGAGAAAATTCCGTATTTATACATGTGTGCCTGCTGCCTTATATCTCAGGCTCAAAGGAACTTAAATCAAAGCCTACACAGCATTCCGTAAAGGAACTGCTTTCTATCGGTATCCAGCCTAATATTCTTGTTCTTCGTTCTGAAATGGAGATACCTGAGGATATGAAGCAGAAGATAGGTCTTTTCTGCAACGTAAGAGCAGAGGACGTTATACAGAATCTTACAGCACCATCGCTTTATGAAGTGCCTCTCTGGCTTGAAAAAGAGGGCCTTGCAGATGTTGTTTGTCATCATCTTAAGCTTGAGTGCAGACAGCCAGACCTTAAAGAGTGGCAGGAAATGATAGTCAGAGTTCATAGCTGTAACAAGAAAGTAACTATCGGTCTTGTTGGCAAGTATGTTGAGCTTGAGGACGCTTATCTTTCCGTAGCAGAAGCTCTCCGTCACGGCGGTTTTGAGAACAGCGCAGAAGTTGATATCAAGTGGATACAGTCTGAAAATCTCAATGAGAACACAGTAGCTGAAATGCTCCACGGTTGCGACGGCATAATCGTACCGGGCGGTTTTGGTGACAGAGGAATCGAGGGCATGATCGAAGCTATCAAATATGCAAGAGAACATAAGATACCAATGTTCGGTATCTGCCTAGGTATGCAGATGTCTGTTGTTGAGTTCGCAAGACACGTTGCAGGACTGGAAGGGGCAAATTCTTCCGAGTTTGGTGACACTCCATATCCTGTTATAGATATCATGGATTCACAGAAGGATATCACAGAAAAGGGCGGCACGATGCGACTTGGCCTTTATCCATGTAAGCTTGCAGACAATTCAAGATGTGCTGAGATCTATTCAGCACCACAGAATCTTATCCGTGAGCGTCATCGTCACCGTTGGGAGTTCAATAATGAATACAGAAAGCTTCTTGAAGATAAGGGTCTTATGCTTGCAGGCCTTTCACCTGACGAAAAGCTTGTTGAGATAGTAGAGCTTCCAAAGAATGTACACCCATGGTTTGTTGGTGTTCAGTTCCACCCAGAGTTCAAGTCAAGACCAAACAGAGCGCACCCTCTGTTCAGAGATTTCATCAGAGCTTCTATCGAGTATTCTGAGTTTGGCGAGAAAATATAATAACATATAGTTTTTATCAAGGACAGATGATTTTTTTCATCTGTTCTTTTTTTGTGCAAAAATGCAAAACGTGCAGGGAAAATGGCGTAAATATGTATGATTTGAATAAAAGTCATTGACCTTTTATGTGATGTATGATATAATCATATTAAGTGGAGTAAATGCTGACAGGTGGTGAGGGTATGTTAAAAGATCTTGAGAAACCAATAGAATATTTAAAAGGCGTTGGGGAAAAACGTGCCGAATGTTATGAGAAATTAGGCGTAAAGACAGTATATGACCTGCTTTGTCATTATCCAAGAAGTTATATTGACTATACCTCGCCTGTCCCCATAGCCGACGCACCAACTAACGAGCCTTGCATAGTAAAGGGCAGAGTAGTTAAAAAGCTCCCTGAAGCCCGTATCAGAAAAGGTCTGTCAGTGTACAAAGTCATTTTTACCGATGATGTCACCGACCTTGTAATAGTTATCTATAACAGCGAGTATATGTATAAACAGCTTGAAGTGGATAAAGAGTATTACCTCTGCGGCAGGATAACAGGAAACCTTGTGCGAAAAGAGATAAATTCTCCTGTGATACTTTCTGCCGATACGGAAGATAAAGTCCAGCCTGTCTATCACCTCACAGAGGGTCTTAGTCAGCAAATGCTCAGAAAAACAGTAAGGCTCGCCCTGAATGTTTTTAATAAGAATATCTATGAGCCGCTGCCAAAAAGCATAATGCAAAGGTATAATTTCTGTTCTCTTGAATATGCTTTGGAGAATATACATTTTCCAAAAGATATGCACATCTGCGAGCTTGCAAAAAATCGCCTTGTCTTTGACGAGCTTCTTGTTTTGCAGCTTGGTATGCAGCTTATGAAAAGCCGAAGCCGTGAAAAAAGCGGCTTTGTGCTGAAAACGCAGGATATGGACAGCTTTTATAACGCTCTGCCTTTTATCCTTACAAACAGCCAGCAAACCGCCATAGAGGATTGTATCAGAGATATGCAGAAAGAACAGCCTATGAACAGACTCGTTCAGGGCGACGTTGGCTCGGGTAAGACCGCAGTTGCGGCAGGAGCGGCATATTTTGTGTATGAAAATGGCTGTCAGAGCGCACTTATGGCGCCTACTGAGATACTTGCAGAACAGCATTATGAAACCTTGAAAGGCTTCCTCGAACCGCTTGGCGTAAAGGTGGCACTGCTCACAGGCTCTATGACCGCAAAACAGAAAAAGCTTGTGAAAGAGGGGCTTGAAAACGGTGGATACGCCGTTGCAGTGGGAACACATGCTCTTGTTCAGCAGACAACGAAGTTCAAAAAGCTTGCCCTTGTCATAACAGACGAGCAGCACCGCTTTGGCGTTGAACAGCGTGCGGCACTTGCTTCAAAGGGTGAAAATCCTCATAAGCTTGTTATGTCAGCCACGCCTATCCCTAGAACTCTTGCCCTTATGATATATGGCGACCTTGATATTTCTGTACTAAAAGAGCTTCCTAAGGGCAGACAGCCCGTTGAAACATATGCCGTTACAGGAAAGCTTCGCGAGCGTGCTTTTAACTATGTGAAAAAATATCTTGACGAGGGCCGACAGGGTTATATAGTCTGTCCAATGATAGAGGAAAGTGATATGGACTTGCAGGACGTTAAGACCTATGCTAAAAAGCTTTCTCAAGGTACGTTTAAAGATTACACTGTGGGACTTCTTCACGGCAGAATGAGCGGTGCTCAGAAAGAACAGGTCATGAACGACTTCAAGGAGCATAAAATAGACCTGCTCGTTTCCACTACAGTTGTGGAGGTAGGAGTTGACGTGCCTAATGCGGCAATAATGGTAATAGAAAATGCTGACAGATTTGGTCTTTCCCAGCTTCACCAGCTTCGTGGTCGTGTGGGAAGAGGTAAATATAAATCAAGTTGTATCCTCATTACAGACAACGTGAATGAGGAAAGCGTGAAAAGACTTAAAATTTTGGGCAAGACTAACGACGGCTTTAAGATATCTGAGGAAGATCTTAAACTCAGAGGTCCCGGTGACTTTTTCGGAAGCAGACAGCATGGCCTTCCTGCATTGAAGATAGCGGATATGTCACAGGATATGGATATACTAAGAAAAGCACAGGAAGCCGCACAGCTTATCAGAAACGCAGACCCTAAACTTGAGCGTACAGAAAATATGTATCTAAGAGAGCTTGTGGATAAACTCTTTGATAAAACTATGTCAGATAATTGAAAGATGTAAAGTTTGAAAACTTTATCGTGTAATATGAGATGTAAAGCATAAAGACTTTATAAGTAAAAGAATAAAGCGGAGGTAATTATGGAGGCAATAAAATTTTTAAAGTACATTCTGTCGAGAATTGGGATAATGATCGTTCTTACACTGTTTTCAGCCTTTGCAGGCATTGTGCTGATACCGGCTCTGGTTACGGTCTTTCCGTCAAGCACATCTGCTTTCAAAAGCTTTATGACAAATAGTAATGTAGACTCATTTATAGGCTTTGCGGTCGTGCTTATATTTTTCCTAAGACTTTTTTATGATGACGGCAAACGCCATGCCGCATATGAAAATTGGAGCTGGGTCAATATTACAATAGTGTATCTTCTTATGCTTCTAGTGTATTTTATTCCTGCAATATTCAGGGATTCATTCAGTCAGGAGGGCAAGGGAGATATCTTCTATAAGGTGCTTTATTATCCGTGTATATGGCTGAATGAAGGCGTGGGCATGAACTACCTTGTAAGCGTGATCATCGGCATAGGACTTCTTCTTGCAGCGTCCTATTGTTTCTATCTGATAGCCTATAAAGTGTATGTTCATAAGCATCCTGTCATTCTCAAAAGTATGAAATCTTTTAGTGCTGGCAAGACAGATAATAAAGTATAAATTGTATTATTTGAACATAAATAAGAGTATTTACTATCAGAAATCTGTATGAACTCGCTTTAAATATTAAATATTATTTAAAATGTTAGTTTAATTATTCTATTTGTACAAATTCGATAAATTTGTGAAGATTATTTTGTAAACAAATTAACGCTTAAAAAGCACTCAATCACTTGCGAAAAGATGAAAATAATGTTATAATTATAAAAATGCGTTTTGTGTATTTTTAAAGTTTTTTGTTATGAATGCACAAAATGTATAAATAAGTGGAGGTGTATCTACATATTATGAAGAAATTTTCCTATGTTGCTAAGGATACCTCGGGAAAAACCATAAAGGGTATCTATGAGGCTGAGGATGCACAGGAAGTACTGGACAAGATCCACGAACAAGGTCTTTTCTGTATAAGTTATACAGAAGCATTGGGCGGTGCAGGCAAACAATCTGTGCACAAGTTCAATACTAAGGAACTTGCTTTCTGCTGCCGTCAGCTTGCGGCAATGATGACATCGGGTCTTACCATTGTTAAAGCGCTCGACATTCTCTATAAGGAAGAGGAGAATAAGGGTGCAAAGGATGTTTGGAGAAGCGTTTATGACGATGTTCAGAAAGGTCAGAGCTTTACCGAGGCCCTCGATACAAGAAGAGGAAGCTTTCCGGACTTTTTCATTTCAATGGTAGACGCAGGTGAGACCTCAGGTACGCTCGATATGACAATGCAGCGTCTGAGCGATTACTATGCAAACTCAAACAAGTTGAACAATAAGGTAAAGAGTGCGATGACTTATCCTATCATACTTGGCGTTCTTTGTATCGTCATGGTAATCGGTATGTTTACGTTCATCATGCCTATATTTGCAGGTCTTATGCCAGAGGATCAGATGCCTGCACTTTCTAAGGCTCTCTTCTCATTCAGTGACTTTTTCAAGGCAAAATGGTATATCATTCTTATCGTGGTCGTTGCTTTGATATTCGGTTGGATATACGCCTTGAAAGTACCGTCAGTCAGACTTAAATTTGACTACATAAAGATAAAGATGCCTGCCGCCGGAAAGCTTATGGTAAAGATCTACGAGGGTCGTTTCGCAAGAACTCTTTCATCACTTTATTCAAGCGGTATCCCAATGGTAGAGTGTCTTGAACGTTCGTCAAGAATACTTGGAAATGCTTATGTCGATAAGATGTTCATTCAGGTAGTTGATGAAGTTAAGCAGGGCGCACCGCTTTCAGCGTCACTTGCAAAAACAGAGATATTTGAAGGAATGTTTACTTCCATCATCTATGTCGGTGAGGAATCAGGTGCTCTCGATGAGATCCTTGAGAAAACTGCTGACTACTATGAGGAAGAAGCAGACGCAGCCGTTACAAGACTTGTAGGACTTATGGAACCATTGCTCATCGTGTTCATGGGTGTTGCGATTGGTCTTTGCCTTGCGGGTATCTTCCCACTGCTCTACGGTTCATTGTCAGGTCTGGAAAACTAAGGGTCTGCATTTTATGTTCGTTAATTTTAAATATCTCCTCTCCTTTAAAATGGAGAGGGAAGATATTTGTTTTGAAAAATAATTTAAGAGGTGAAGGAATAAATGCTATCATTTGATATTTCTGATAGACAAATCAACATTGTTAAAGGTGATAACTCCTCTAACAAGATAAGGATCGAGAGATCTTTACAGGTAGACGTTCCTGAGGATATGATCCTTAATGGTGAGGTCATCAACCTTTCAGGTCTGTCTGAGTTACTGTTCACTCAGCTCAAGGCTGAGGACATGATGGATAAGGACGCTATCGTTACTTTTTCATCGAGCAACATCGTATTCAAGGAGCTTGTAGTTCCAAAGGCAAAGGGTAATGAGTTCCTGCTTATGGTACAGAACCATATGAGCCAGGAAATGGGTATCACAGATGAGTATTCTATCTCATATACAGTAGTAGGTGAAGCAGGCGAGGATAATCCTGGTGCAGTGAAGGTACTTGCAACAGCTTGCCCTAGTACGATAGTTGAAAGCTACAGAAAGCTTTATAACATTATGGGCATGAACCTCAGATCTGTTAACATCGGATGTAACTCTATCGCAAGAATCGTTCTTGCTGACAAGTCCAACATGGAGAAAATGCCACTGTTGGTTTGCCAGATCGATAAGAACTTCCTTGGTCTTACACTTTTTGAGAATGGACAGATGGCATTCGCCAGATACGTTCCTATCTCAGAAGAAGATTATGATTCTGACGATTATATCACTGAAGCTCTTAACGAGAACATCTTCAGAATGGAGCAGTTCAATAAGGCAAGAGGCGGTTCAGGACTTGAAAATGTTATTCTCTATGGCTTTATCGAGGACTACATCAAACTCGTTGACGCTCTTGACGGTCTTGATATAAAGGCTTCCGTTCTCGGTGTGCCTGCTCAGATCACAGGTTTCGAGAACTTCGAGTTTACAGTATTCGCTAATGCTATCGGTGCTCTCTATAAGAGAAACAAGGCAACAGAGAAGATCAACCTCCTCGAAGTCGATCAGTCCACAGGTAAGGGCGGCAGCAGCGGAATGGGTTCGCTGCTCATGACAGGCGGTATCTTCGCTGCGGCAGCCGCAGTGCTTATCGCAGGTGCAACACTTGTTATTAATCTCAGGAAGAGTTCTATCGAGAAAGATATAGACAAGACTAATGATAAGATAGCTGTTTGCAATGAGAAGATCGCCCAGAACCAGATACTTCACAATAAGATGAAGATCATGCAGGATTATTCAAACTATGTTACATCAGCAAATGCAGCTCTTGAAACACTTCCGGTCGTGTCAAGTGAGATGTTTGACGATATCAAGGAAGCTCTTGGTTCTTTCAAGTATGAAGGCTTTACATATAACCTTGAAGCTGGTACAGTAACACTTACTAAGGTTGAGCTTGATGATCAGTCAGATGTAAAAACAGCAATCGATGCCCTTGTAGGTACAGGACTCTTCCAGGAAGATGTAGGATACAACGGATATTCGATCGGTGAAGACGGCAGCTCAGGCGTAACGCTTGATTCGCTGACACTTTATCTTAAAGAAGAGGGCGAGGGTGAATAATTATGAAGTTGAATTATCGTGATAAAATGATTTTGATAGTAGTATTCGTACTGCTTATAATTGTTGCAGGTTTTATGCTCTTTATTAAGCCTGCCATTGATGAGTGTAGTCAGGCAAGTAGTGATCTGGAGTCAGCAAAGGTACAGCTCAGCGAGCTTGAAGATCAGGTAGACAAGGATAAGAACCTTGCCGCTGAGATTCAGACACTTTATACAAGCACCTCACAGGTCGCAGCTAACTTCTATGATTATCAGGTAGCATACAAGGCTACTGATAAGGTTCGTGAGCTTTTTAATGTTGATGATGTAAAGATCAAAAACTCCAATATGACTATTTCATCATACGGCAGCACAGTTCTTTCGCCTTTTGCTTATGAGTCAACAGCAACAGCTACTGATTTTGACACTAAGGTAGATGAATACAATAATGCAAGCACAACTGATTCATCAGCTGCAGACGCAAACACAGATGAAAATGCAGCTGATACCAATGAAACAGCTGCACAGACAATAGGTTACTATAGCCTTAACATTCAGTTCAAAAGCTCGCTTTCAGGTTTCAAGAATTTTGCTGACAACCTGACGACAAACAACGAAAAGAGCATGGTAATCGAGAATGTTAACATTGAAAATGTCAATGAGAGCGAGATCTCCGGTACAATGACACTCAATATGTACGTTTTGAAGAAGCTTGCTGATCCTTCTGCCAGCTAAGAGAAAACTATTTGGTAGGATAAGGAATATTTCTTATCCTGCCAATTAGTGCTATATAATGATTAAAAATTTTATATAAGTAATCAACCTGTGTAAAATGAAAAAAAGTATAGCATAAGTGATAATAAAACTAAGAAAGGTGGTTAATATGAAGAATACTCCGAAGAGGAAACAAAGAAACAAACCCGGAGTCGTGCTTTTCACAGCGGTTGCTGTCATGCTCATGCTGTCAATACTTTTGACTGCAACTGTTTCTTTTGTTTCGGTAAATAGGACAAAAACAAATGATAACTATAAGAGCAAACAGGCTTATCTGACAGCTTCATCTACTCTTGAAAGCTTTATTAATCAGATACAGACCGATACTTATCCTACCAATGACCCTACTGCAAAGGCTAAGCAGAAACAGGTTATGGATAACCTTAAAAAACTTGCAAGCGCTAACAGCGGTAAGGGTACTACTACTACTGTAAGTTACAACGGCGGTGACGGTAAAAGCGATAATATCGGTACCACAAAGATAACTGTAGCACAGGAGGGTACAAGTGTTGCAAATATCGTTGTTACCTGTGAAACTACTTATTTGGGAAAAACTGAGAAGGTAGCAGCTCATATTTCCACGCACTCAGTTACAAAGCCTGCAGAGTATACAAATACTATTGAGCTTGTTGGTAACGGCGGCGCAGGTTACGATAACCTTAACGTTATCGGTGATATGGCTGGTATCAATAATACCACTGGTAAGGTCTATAGATTTACAAACAATACTAGTATCTATGGTTCTTATCTTATGTATGGTTCTTTGGAGGTTTCAACTCAGCCTCTTATCATGCTCAAGCCTAGTCTTGTAGATGAAAAGCAGGGTTCAACTGTTACAATTTCTGAAAACCTTGATGTTTCAAATGAATTCCGCATCAACTCCACAATGGCAAGAGCAGACGGATATAACTATGTTAATATCGGTCAGAAGCTTTCTACTTCAAACCATATGGACGTTGGTTCTTCAGGTTTTGATGTCGATTTGTTCTGTTGTGAAGCTAACATCGGCGGAAATGACTATACACAGTATGGTAACTTCTACGTTTATAAGGGCGCAGGTGCTTATAATGGCGATGCAACATTTGGTGCAGCTGGTCAGACGATCAATGGCTCTCTCTATGTCGAGGGTGATCTTAATGTCACAAAGTCACTTAAGGTAACAGGCTCTGTATATGTTACCGGCACTATCACGGGTAAAGATAAGATCGTCTGCCAGGCTTCAAATATTCATGAAGGAGCTGTTCTTAGCAAAGCAGGTCGTGACGCAAAGCCACAGATACCAGTATCTGCTGATGCCTATGTATATTATCCGGAAGATTTCTTCATGAGCAGTGATACTAATGTGACAACGATCTCTGATCAATATCAGGCTTTCTATAATGGCAAAAACACTAAAACTTTCAATACCTTTGCAAGCGATCCAAGCTATTGGAATAATGTTGACTACACGCTTACTGAGCTAATAGACCTTACAGGAACAGGAGCTAAGACTCCAGTTACAAGCCGCTACAAATTGAGAATAACATCAAGCTGTACATGGGCATCTGATCTTTCGTTCAATGATTTTGGCAATGGTTCAAGGATCCTTGTTGATGTTTCTGATACTTCAGGAGATATTGTTATAAGACTTCAAAATGGTCTTAGTCTTGATTCAAGCTGGTCTCCAACTATAGTTGTCAGAAATCGTTCAACTATAATTGATGCGACTACAGGTGACAGAAAATACAACTGCTATTTTGTTTCAGACTCAGGCAGTGCTATTACACTTAATGGTATCGACTCAGTAACAGGCAAGTCCAAACATTCGGGTTCAAGCACATGTAACTATAGCTTTAGTGGCTTGAAAATATTTGATTATGACACTTATGTTCGTATGTATGACGCTGATACACTTAATAATACTAAGGGTAATCCTGGTGCTCCACAGAGCAGCTTCGTCCTTAATCCAACATCAGTGGACGTTGCAGGTTCTTACAGACCATCAAACAGCAGTATCATTTTCTTATTTGCTCAGAACACAACGCTTAGCGCCACAAACAACAGTTTCTTCCAGGGTTCATTCTACTCACCAGAAGCAATGGTTAATATAGCAACAAGTGGTCTTAGTGGACTTAATGTTACAGACTCAGCAGGCGGAAAAATGACCGTTCAGTGCTGTGCAGTCGGTGTAGTTATCGCAAACAGCTTTGGTAACGCCAATACAGCGTTCTATGTATACACCAAGCCTTCAACTACTTCTGTAATGCAGAATGCGAAGGGCGGCAAGGATGATTATGCTTACGGATACGAACTTGACAGATATGATCACTACTAATTGAAAGGAGTATACTCATGAAAAAGAACAGCAAAAATAAAAAGGGTATGACTCTTGTAGAGGTCATCATAGCAATGGCACTTTTGTCAGGTATGTCAGCTATGCTTGTTACAGTTGCTGTAGCGGCAAAAAGACAGAATCTTGAAAACTACTACCGCAACAATGAAATGTATACTCAGGCAGTAAATGCCGAGCAGTATAATGATAACAAGACCGTCAATATGAACGAGTTGAAGGTAAACAAGTTCTCTTCAAGCGGCAAAACTACAAATGAGTTTGCCCTTGAGGCAGACTTTGGAAGCGGCATAAAATTCAATACTACAGCCTATGGTTTTAAAGCAAAGCTTAATAATATTGATGAAGACGCAGGCTATCAGCTCAAATTTCTTCAGGGCAAGGACATAAACATTACGCCTAATCCTGAAAAGAGCGTTTACTGGGTAAAGTTTTATAACAATTCAGGGGCAGATATGGATTTCTATGCTCTTACGCCTGAGCTTACAGGCGGAAAGTTCTTTGATGTAAATAATAACTCATCAGGAAATTCACTTCTTATCCCTATCGGTGACGGTGGAAATCAGCAGTTTGGCGTTGTGCTTTCAGGCGTAACAGGAAGCGATTATTTCGGCTTCTCACAGTCATCTGATCTTTACAGCAGCGCTCCAACAGCCGATGCGGCTGCATTTAAGATCACAGATGCGACCTTTGACCATTATCTTGAAAAAGATGCGTCAGGTAAAGCTACAGGTTATGTAGTTATCCATTATATGGGTGGTTCTGATTACAAAAACCAGGCCGAATATGACGATGCACAATCAACACCATAAGGAGGGAGGATCTTGAAAATGAATAAAAACCGCAAGGGTTTTACCCTTGTTGAGCTTATCGTTGTGGTAACGATTTTCGGCGTGATCCTCGGAGCTATCCTTAATATGATCAAACCTGCAAATAACGTTTATCATGACGCTGATGCAACAATGGAAAGCAATATCATAGGTTCAGGTCTTATAGACTATCTTGATGATGAGCTTAGATATTCGACCAATGTTCTTGTGCTTAAAGATTATATTGGTGTGCCTGATGTTTCAACCTCTGGTACTATCGGTGCAAGCGGTGTGACCTATTCAAATTGTATCGTTATTGACAATAATAATCTTCGTGGCTATAGTCTGAAAAACTATTCAGGCAACGACACGGATACAGCCGCAAAGAGAATGGGTGCAAAAGGCTGTATCCTCAATGTAGGTAAGGTAAATACAGAGGGCTTAAACTTTAATAATTCTGCTGTTGCAAGAGGCGTTGATTTTTACGACAATTATAAGTTTGATATCGGTGCAAGTATCAGCAAAATTGAGAAAATGTATACTCTCGACGTTTCTCTTACAGCCTATCAGCCAACATATGAGAACGGAAGCTATACTTTTACGAAAACAAAGTATAAAAAGGACGCAGCAGTAAATCTTACAAATATTAACATAAATGAAGGCGATTCAGATTCATACAAAGTTCGTGACTATAAAGATTTCTCTGTAGCTCCTGATTATGTCACATATCCTCAGGCAACTACTGCTCCTGCAGGTTGCACAGCTCAGCAGGAAAAGTATTACAGCCTTGACGCTTCAAACACATATACTTATATTTTCTACGATAAGACAACAGTTTCAAGTTCAAAAACATACAGTGTAAAGTTTATCTACTCTGCAAGCGACCCTGAACCAACGCTTCGTGGTAAACAGATAGATACTAAGTCTGTCAAGGCGGGTACAGTTTATAAAGCTCCACCTTCTATGTCATCAAGAACAGGTTATGGCACGCCTTATTGGGTAGACAGCAAGAATAACGTTGCTGATTTTACAACAGGCGTAACAATAAATAAGGATATGGTATTCTCCTGTGTTTATCCGCCTGTTGCACCGAAAGCCCAATTTAATGTAACGTTTGAGAATATCAACGGTTCTACATTTACAACAACAAAAGTCTATGATGGCGACTTTGCAAATGACCCGGGAATTCCAACTGACATGGATACTATAAAACAGGATTTTGTTAAGTGGGTATACAAATCAGATAACTCAAAGGGTCTTACTGATGTTTCTATTACAGATAGCTCAGTTGTTTTCGTTCCAGTTGTACAGAACAAGCATAAGGTTGAGTTTAAATTAAATGGTTCTTTAATAAATGCCTCAACTATTTATGTTTCTGATGGACAGTATGCAAATTATCCAGGAGCTACCCCTGTTTCGTCAGACGCTAATAAGGTTTTTTCTAAGTGGGTCGTTGAAGGTACATCAGACGAGATAACCAGTGTTACAATTACTAGAGATACAGTGTTTGAAGCTGTATTTGTTGAAAAGCCATCTTTGCCTACCAGTCAGTCGGATAGAGTTACCATTATAATTGATTGTAGTGCAGGTAATAATTATTCCTATATGTATGGATACTTTTGTAATATGAATGCTAAGATAGTCAACGAAACGGATAATGAAGTCATTGTAGACAACTTTACTGGTAATTCTAATATTGATATTTCTAAGTATAAGGGCAGAGAAGTTCGTTATGTTATAACTGCAACAATTCCTTATAACGTTCCTTGCCGTGTAAATCTTTGGGAAAAAGAGTGGCAAAATATTGATAATGCCTTTACTAATGTTACTCTTACAACCAGTGATCTTGGAAAAACATATTATGTAAAGATGTAGTTTATAGTCTTTCACGATCAGACCCCACCACGGGTCTGATTGCTGAAAAAATCCCCTTAACAGAAAACTTCTATTAAGAGGATTTTTTGAGCAAAAAAATTCCGCAGTATCAAACTGCGGAATTTGTGCAATTATCTTATTATCAGCATTGCTTCGTTCATCATCTCGTTAAGGCCAGTAAAGTCCATGTACCATGAACCGATCTGCTCTGAGTACAAAGCTGCAACAGCAATTCCTATGGAGAGATATGGACCAAATGCAAATACTGAATCACCGCTTCGGTGCTTCTGGATAAGTCCACCGATCGAGCCTGTTATCAGTCCGATAAGAAGCGCTACCAAAGCACCCTGCATTCCGAGAAACAGCCCTGCGGCTGCCATGAGATATACATCTCCCATGCCCATTGCTTTCTCATGTGTGATAAGACAAATAATAAGCAAAGGCACGCTCACAATGAAAAATCCAATCAAGTGTGATTTAAGCGTAAGTCCCGTCTGATCTCTGCAGAAGATGTATTCTGCAATACCAAGCAAACCTATGAATATCACCACATATGTGTTGATAAGCTGAGTGTCCCAGTCCATGAAGAATACAACGATAAGAGCAGAGAATAACAGACAGACAAGTGCCGCACGCAGAGGATTGAAAATTCCATTAAAATGGTAGAATACCCATAAGTAGAGCAGTGCGTTCAGCGTTTCAACTATAGTGTATCTTGCCGATATCTTTGCACCGCAGCTTCGACACTTTCCACGAAGTATGCACCAGCTTACTATCGGTATCAGGTCACGCCGTTTGATCGGCTCACCGCAGGTCATACAGTGAGAATTTCGCTTGATAAGACTCTCATTTTTCGGCAATCGATATATGCAGACATTAAGAAAACTGCCTATGCACGCTCCGAAAATGAACACAAATACATAAATGATTATGTATGATAAGGTTAAATTATCCACAGTGATCCTCCTTTGGATTCATTAGTTAATATATTAATTTTATCATACTTTCATGAAGATTACAATAGATAATATGATTTTTTTGCGGTTTTTGCACCGCAGCAGACGTTTCCGCAGCGTCGGATCCCTAAATCAATGCGGAGGATTGGAGTAATATATATGAGAAACGGCCCTATCGGTCAGTATCTGGTACAGAAAGGTCTTATAACTGAAGAACAGCTTCAGGAAGTCCTTGCCAAACAGAAGGAGCAAAAGGGAAGACTTTTTGGTGATGTCATTATTGACATGAAGCTCGTTACCGATGTTCAGTTCTGTCAGGTCCTTGCCGAGCGACTTAATGTGTCTTATATCGACCTTGATAATACTGAGCTTATGCCTGATATCGTCAAGAAGATACCGGAGGCAACTGCAAGAAAGTATAACGTCATCGCAGTCAGCAAAATAGGCAAGCGTATGACCGTTGCAACTAATGACCCTATCAACTTCTATATTTTCGAGGATCTCCGTGTTATCACAGGCTGCAGCATAACACCTGTCCTTGCCACAAAGTCATCTATCAACCGTGCAATCGGTAAGATGTACTCAGAAGGTCAGGTTAACTCCGTTGTTGACGAAGCTACAAAGCAAAAAGAGGAAGAGCTTAACCTTGAAGAACTCAAGGATATCTCCGAGGAGAGAATCGAGAACGCTCCTATCGTTAAACTTGCTACCGCTATCGTCGAGAACGCCCAGCGTCAGGACGCAACGGATATACATATCGAGCCATTCAAGGATAAAACCGTTATCCGTATCCGTGTAAACGGCGACCTTATTGAGCTTATGACTCTTTCAGCCGCACTTCATACTTCGCTTGTTACTCGTTTCAAGATCTTGAGCGGTATGAATATCGCAGAAAAGCGTATCCCGCAGGACGGCCGTATGTCACAGGTCGTTGACGGCACAACTCTTGACCTCCGTGTATCTAACCTTCCAATGGTGTACGGCGAAAAAGTCGTTCTCCGTATCCTCGCAACAGGTGATATGTCACTGAGAAAAATAACCGACCTGGGTATGACAGATTATAACTATAAGAGATTTGAGGCGTGCCTGAAAGTGCCGCAGGGTGTTGTCCTTGTAACAGGCCCTACAGGTTCAGGTAAATCTACCACACTTTATGCCGCACTTGGTGAGATCTCAAAGCCTAATAACAATGTTATTACCGTCGAAGACCCAGTCGAGAAAAAGATCGATGGCGTAAACCAGTGCCAGATCAACGAAAAAGCTGGTATGACATTTGGTGCAGCACTTCGTTCTATCCTCCGTCAGGACCCTGACATCATAATGGTCGGAGAAATGCGTGATACTGAAACTGCTGAGATCGCTATCCGTGCCGCTATTACAGGACACCTTGTTCTGTCAACACTTCATACCAATGACGCCGCTTCTACTGTAACAAGACTTGTGGATATGGGCGTTGAGGCATACATGGTCGCAACCTCACTTATCGGTATCGTTGCTCAGCGTCTTACAAAGGTGCTTTGCCCTGAGTGCAAAAAGCCTAGAATGTCAACTGAGGAAGAAAACGAGCTTATGGGTCTTGACCATTCAGTACAGGTGTACGACCCATGTGGCTGTCCAAAGTGCAATAACACAGGATATAAGGGAAGAACCGCTATCCATGAGATCCTTCTCGCAACACCGTCTATGCAGGCTCTTATCACAAAGGGAGCAAAAGCTGACGAAATTCAGGAGCTTGCAAAGAAAGAGGGCTGTCACCTGCTTCGTGACAACGTTTCAGAGCTTGTTCAGCAAGGCAAGACCTCAATGGACGAACTTATCCGTGTAACATATGCTGTATAAAAAAGAAATATATGGAGGTAAATTCTAATGGCAATCGACATTAACAAAATTCTTGATGAAGCAAGAGCCCTTGGCTGTTCCGACCTGCACTTCACCGTAGGTATTCCGCCGATAGTTAGACAGGGCGGTAACCTGAGAAAGCTTTCCTCATATCCTGATATGACCGAGATCGAAATTCTCAAAATATGCGAGGATATGTGCACAGATAAGCAGCGTCAGTCTATCAAAGACCATATTGATACCGACTTTACATATGTATCTTCAAGAGGTTTCCGTCACCGTGTAAACGTGTATCGTCAGAGAGGAAACACGGCTATCGCTCTCCGTCTTTTGAGAAACGATATCCCGACCCTTACCGACCTTGACCTGCCACCTATCCTTGCAGAGTTCTCAATGAGACCTCGTGGACTTGTGCTTGTAACAGGCCCTACCGGTTCAGGTAAGTCAACAACTCTTGCCGCAATGATCGACCATGTAAATATCCATAAATCAGCACATATAATCACTATCGAAGACCCTATCGAGTATATGCACGCTCATAAGAGATGTATGGTAAACCAGAGAGAGATCGGACCTGACGTACCGAGCTTCTCACTTGCCCTCCGTGCTGCTCTCCGTGAGGACCCGGACATTATCCTCGTAGGAGAAATGCGTGACTTCGAGACTATCGAAGCTGCTGTTACCGCCGCTGAAACAGGACATCTTGTTATGAGTACACTTCATACAACGTCCGCACCGTCAACTATCGACCGTATCATCGACGTTTTCCCTGCTCACCAGCAGCATCAGATCAGAACTCAGCTTGCTTCCGTTCTTGTAGGTATCTGTACTCAGACACTTTGTCGTACATTCGACGGCACAAGCCGTGTAGCTTGCTGTGAGATTCTTAACGCAACAGACTCTATCAAAGCTATGATCCGTGACGATAAGGTGCATCTTATCGGTTCAGCTATGCAGACAGGTAAAGCAACAGGAATGCAGACCATGGATCAGGAGCTTGCAAAGCTCGTTCGTTCGAGAACGATCTCCATGGACGTTGCGCTTGAAAAGTGCGTAAACCCACAGGATCTCAAGAGATTTATCGCAGGCGGAGCATAAAACACAATATAAATAATAAAGAGCGTTTTTACCGAGAAAGTAAAAACGCTCTTTTTGTTTACCTTTTTGTCAGCCCTTGACCTCGCTGTCATTGTGCCAAACATTGTTGTAAAGAAAAACAAGCACAGCCATTGCAATGATAATGAAATATCCAAGAAAGCTCCAGCCATCGGGAATATCTCCAAAAAGGAAATATCCCAAAATCGTGGTAAAAATCAACTGCGAGTAATCATAAACCGATATCTCCCTTGCAGGAGCGTGAGTGTAAGCCGCAGTTATAGCGAACTGTCCGCCTGCCGCACCTGCGCCAGCTCCCAATAAACAAAGTATTTGGAAAATCGTCATAGGGTGGAAATCTAATATTAGAAATGGCAGGGTGAACAAGCAGGAAAATCCCGAGAAGTATGCAACTATCACCGCACCATTTACTCCATGCTGTCCTAAGTATCTTACGCAAGCGTAAGCAAGTCCCGCTCCCATTCCTCCTAGAAAACCGATAAGGGCAGGGAAGAAGTCCACATTCTGAAAACTCGGCTTGATGATAAACAAGCTTCCTATAAATGCACAAATTACAGTGAAGCCCTGAAAGAAAGTCAGCCGCTCTTTAAGGAAAATAAAAGAGAAAATGATAACGAAAAACGGTGACATTTTGTTTAGCATGGAGGCGTCAGACAGCACAAGATGATCTATGGCATAAAAGTTTCCAAGCATTCCTAGCGTGCCAGCAAGCGCCCTCACAAAAATGACCGCATTGTTCTTTTTGCCCTCAATGTGAAAGCGTATGTGATTTTTCTTAAGAACTCCAATAGCGAAAAACAACGCCACAAAATTTCTGAAAAAGGTCTTTTGCACCGTCGGTAAGTCTCCCGAAAGCCGTACAAACGCGAACATGAATGCAAACGAAAAAGCCGACAGAATAATGTAAATAATAGCCTTGTATTTACTTTTCATCTCTGTCACCTCCGTTCATGTAAATGTGTTCACGCCTCAGCTCTTTTATAAGCTCGCCAACCTTCCACTTTTGATTATGCATTGTGACCATTGCTTTCAACTTCACCGTAGCTTCTTTTTCCCTAAGCTTTTTCAGTATAGGGTCAAGGCTCCTGCCGTCAATGCCTGAAAAAATAAGGCATTCGTCCGTGATGTCCTCGCCCTCTTTTTCAGACCTGACAAAGCCCTTGAAACCGCAAAGATATCCCACCTGCTGTCCCATTATCTCATTGTCAAAGAAAACAGTCTCCGCATTTTCGCTTTTAGCAATATCTTCAATGATATCACGCTTTTGCGAACTGATATTTATGCCGATTATCTTTTTCGTTATAGCACTTCGTATTCTTGATTTCATAAAATTACTCCTCAAATCGTACTATCTATATTATACCCCGATCTCATATTTTCTTCAAGAGCAAATATACAGAATTTTTACCCTCATTTGCCCCGATTTTATGTGTGAACGCAAAAAAATCGCCCCGATCTCTCGGAGCGATGATTTTATTTAGTCATTAGAGTTCAATGATTACCTTGCCGCTGAAGTTAGGGGCAATTTCAACAGTCTTGTCTGTGTTAGCCACAGTGATCTTGAAGCTTGCCTTTGTGTCAGTGTATTCGCACTCGATCTTGTTGCCATGTCTTGTAGCTGTCAACTCGAATACCTTGTTTGCCTCAGTGTCATAAATAGGGCAAACTGCACTCTTGCCGTCTTCAAGCTCGTAGATAGTGAATGTTGTACCCTCAAGATAATCATACTCTATCTGTCTTTCAAAGTTGCCGTATGCAATAATGCTGTTTGGCTTAGCAAGAGCAGGGATCTCAAAGTATGAGCATTTGTGCTTATACCACTTGCCGCCCTCAAGAACCTTGCCGGTGATAATATCTGTCCACTTGCCCTCTGGTACATAGTATTCAGCGATACCCTCGTCATTAAGGATAGGAGCAACAAGAATGTTGTCGCCGAACATATACTGTCTGTCAAGCGTCAGGCAAGTTGGGTCGTCAGCAAAGTCGATGACCATTGCTCTCATTACAGGCACACCGACTTCATGTGTCTTGATAGCCTGAGCCCACAGATAAGGCATGAGCTTGCCCTTGAGCTTTGTGAAGAAGCGCAGAACGTCGCAGGATTCCTCGTCGAAAAGCCATGGCACTCTGTATGACTGGTTACCATGCAGTCTTGAATGTGATGAGAACATACCGAACGCAGCCCATCTCTTGTAAATGTCAGGTGTAGCAGTAGCTTCAAAGCCTGCCATGTCATGTGAAGTGTAGCCGAAGCCTGAGATACAAAGTGACAGACAGCCTCTTACAACCTCAGCCATTGAGTTGTAGTTGCCTGAGCAATCTCCGCCCCAGTGAACAGGGAACTTCTGACCACCTGCTGTAGCAGAACGTGCAAACAGACAAGCCTTGTTCTCTCCAAAATATTCTTTCAGTACATTGAATACGCACTCATTATAAAGATATGTGTAGAAGTTGTGCATCTTGATAGGGTCAGAGCCGTCATAGTAAACAACATCTCTTGTAGGTATTCTCTCACCAAAGTCTGTCTTGAATGTGTCAACACCCATTTCGCAGAGCTTTCTCAGATATCCTGCATACCACTTGCAAGCCTCAGGATTAGTGAAGTCAACAATAGCCATACCAGGCTGCCACTCGTCGCACTGGAATACAGAACCGTCAGTTTTCTTGATGAAGTAGCCGTTCTTCATACCCTCGTCAAAGAGCTTTGAACGCTGACCAACATATGGGTTGATCCATACGCAAGTTTTCAGACCCTTGTTCTCGTGAAGTCTCTTGAGCATTGCAGGTGGGTCAGGGAACTGTGACTTGTCCCACTCAAAGTTACACCACTCAAAGCCCTTCATCCAGAAGCAGTCAAAGTGGAATACCTGAAGAGGAATATCTCTCTCAGCCATGCCATCGATAAATGATGTGATAGTCTCCTCATCATATGTTGTTGTAAATGAAGTTGTGAGCCACAGACCAAATGAGAATGCAGGTGGCAGTGAAGGCTTGCCTGTAAGGTCAGTGTAGCCCTTGAGTACGTCAGTGAGGTTAGCACCGCCGAATACATAGTATTCAAGGCTCTCACCTGGAACTGTCATGGATACCTTAGAAACAGTATCAGAGCAAACCTCATATGAAACCTTGTCAGTGCTGTTTACAAATACACCGTAGCCCTTTGAAGAAAGATAGAATGGGATAGACTTGTAAGACTGATCGGAACAAGTACCTCCGTCAGCGTTCCATATCTCAACGTTCTGACCGTTCTTTGTGAATGTTGTGAATTTCTCGCCGAAGCCGTAGAAATATTCGCCAACAGAAGTGTCGAACTGCTCTCTGATGTATGTTCTTGTGGGATCGGCAGGGTAGCTCCAGAATGTGTCGTCGAGCTGTGTCTGAAGTCTTGCCTGCTGCTTGTAAGCACTCTCGAAAATAACGCCTGTCGATCTCCAGCCACCACTTGTGAGTTTCTTATCCTTATAATAGTATGTGAAGCTCCAGTTTTCCTTAGAAACAACGAGCTTTGTGTCACCTGTAACAAGTACGGCTTCCTTGTCTGTAACAGTTACCTGTGGCTTGAAGCCCTTGTCCTCGAGAACAAAGTGCGGACCATTGTCAACATGACCCTTGTGGTGTGTGATGCTTACCTTTACGCAGTTCTCCTGAGTTGAAGTGTAAGCGATCTCAAGGTTGGCACTTCCGAGCATCATAGCTCTGTTGTATACAACGAAAGGTGTTGCCACAACGAGGAATCCGTTTTCGATCTCTTCGATCTCGAAAGCCTGATTTGCATAGTTTACTTCGTAGCCTCTCTGGTTGAGCCAGAAACCGTCAGCAAATTTCATGTAATAAACCCTCCTGTAAATTTAAAATAGTTTTCAGAATATAAAAAAATGAAAATTTTATCGGGAAGTCTGTTCCTCCCCCTTTATGTATATTTTATAGCATATTTGCCTAAATTGCAATAGTAAAAAAGTGATATGTGCAAGTATTTTAATGGATTGAGCATATTTTAATGTAAACATTTCATGAATTGATATTTGCATTATATAAATTTATTAAGATATATGTAAACCTTTACACAATACCCAAAAAAAGCGGACGGCATAAAAGTCGTCCGCAGAAATATCATATTCTTTATCAACTTTGCAAACGGGACGTCGAGGGCGCCGTCCCCTACATATTGCCCCGACTACTCAATACTAAGAAACTCATCAGGTATGTAAGACAAGCATTGCTTCACGCTCTCACGAGTGAAGCCCTCAACATAATTCTTGGCAAACAGCTCGTCAGTGTATTCCGCATAAGGATAAACAGTGCAGTTGTACCAATCGCCATAGTATGAATCACCCTCAAAGTGCGATATTATCGGTATCGCCTTAACGTTCTCGAATGTCACCTCATTGGTGTCAGGGTCCTTCACAACATTGAGCTTGCCAATAAGTCCCACAAGCGACTTTGTGTCATACATAGTGGAAATAAAGTTGCCCAAACCGTAGTAAACGAACGCCTGTCCGCCGTCCGGCTTGTCAAGATATCCGCAAGTGCTAATGGTGTGAGCCTGCGTGCCAATAATAAGGTCAGCACCCCACTCCACAAGCTTAGGCGTTATCTCTGTCTGCTGTTCGTTAAGCTCGTTTTGTATCTCTGTGCCGTAATGACATGAAACCACAACAACGTCCACCATTTTGTCAGCCTCTTCTATCTGAGCCTTTATCTTGTCCTCTTCATCAAGATATATAACCTGTGCGCCGTCACCGCTGAGATAATTGCCGTTGGTGTGTTCCATGTATCCCAGAAAAGCGAATTTTATGCCGTTGACTTCCATGGTCTTGATAGTGTCAGCGTACCCCTGCGAACGATAAGCACCGTAATGCACAATGCCCTTTGTGTCCCAGTAATCAAGAGAGCTTATAAGCCCCTCTTCACCCTGGTCGAGAACATGATTGTTTGACATAGAAACCACATTGAAGCCCATGTCAACTATTTTGTCGCCCACAGCAGTTGGCGATGCGAACATAGGATAGCTTTGTGGTTCAACGCTGTCTGTAACAAGCGTTTCCTGATTGATTATAGCCACATCAGTGCCTTCTATGTACTTTGTAACGTGTTCATAAGCCTGCGTGAAATCATATTTTTCACCGCCGCCAAGCTTTAGCGCCTCATTATAAATGTTGTCGTGTATAAGGTTGTCGCCCACGCAAACCAGCGAGCAGGTGTAGCTTGGCTGTTCCTTTTCTTCTTCATTCACCTCGACCTCTTTTTTGCTGGAGCTGTCCTCAGTTTTTTTGACTTCCGCTTTGCTCTCGGTTTCGGTCACTGTCAAAGCGTTTCCGTCAAGCTTGCTCGTGTCAAGCTTACCGCATGATACAGCACTCAGCGACAACATCGCCGAAAGAGCCACTACTGTGATCTTATTGTATAAAAGTCTGTACTTCATATAAATTCCTCTCATAACATTTTAAAAAAATACAAATTTACTTACAGTTTAATTTTAACACATTTTTAAATAATAATCAAGTCGAATTTTCAAAATGTCGGATGCTTTATGTTGACCTGCATATTATAATGTATTATAATAAAAATATAACAATTTGTACAAATATTTGTTTATGTGTACAAAAATTTTCCCCACAAGTATTAAATTGTATGTTATAATAAATACACAGATAAATTTGTCTATCTAAAAAAGGAGAAATGACCATGGAATATTACGCACACACCCGTGAGGACGGCGAAAGGCAAACTGTAAAAGCCCACCTTATAGGCGTAAGCAAATTGGCGGAGGGCTTTTCAGTAGATCTTTTGAAAACCCTTGCGAAAAAAGCGAGCCTGTATCACGATATAGGTAAGTATGCTCTTAACTTTCAGAAACGGCTTGATGATGACAAAGTAAAATTCAGCCATGCTGCCTGCGGAGCGATAGAGTATAAAAATCTTGAAGATAAAAACGATTGTTTCGCACCCCTTATGGAGTATTGCATCGCAGGACACCACACAGGACTTATGGACGGCGGCACAGGCGCAGACAACTCTGACAGCCCGACCCTAAACGGTACACTAAAAAGAGCAGACGAATATACAGGCGATAGTGACTACAGCGCATACGCCACTGAAATAGAATTTGCCACCCTAACTCAGGAAGAAATAACACCGCCATTAAATGAACTGCGTTCTGCAAAAGACCCCACCGAGCTTATCGAGCGTTACGCCTTTTTCACCAAGTACGTGTTCTCTTGCCTGACAGACGCAGATTTTCTCGATACCGAAATATTTTGCAATAAAAATGTTGAACGTGGCATGAGCGGTGATTTTGAAAAGGCACTTGATAAACTGAACAGAGAATTAAGCAATATGCCGTCAAATACTCCATTAAGGCAAGCAAGAAGCCGTATCCAGCAACAAGCTTTTGATAATTCGGTCAATAAAAGTCATATTTCAATTCTTGATATGCCAACAGGTAGCGGAAAAACCTTATGTAGTTTGAAACTAGCTTTAGAGAGCGGAAAGAAGAGAATCATATACGTCATACCTTACACAAGTATAATAGAACAGACCGCTAATAAGTTTGAAAAAATGTTCGGCGACGTTCTCCCTGTCCTACAGCACCATTCAAACTATTCCTATGACGGCGACACAGAGGAAGAAAAGAAAACCGCAGAGAAGCTCAAAAGGACCTGCGAAAATTGGGATGCACCACTTATAATCACCACAAGCGTGCAATTTTTCCAATCCATATACCATTATAAAGGCTCAGCACTGCGAAAGCTCCACAATCTCCGTGACAGCGTGATAGTTTTTGATGAAATACACCTTATTCCAACAGAACTTCTTCGCCCCTGCCTTAAAGCTGTGGGCTATATAACAAAGTATCTTAACAGCGAAGCACTTTTTCTCTCCGCCACAATGCCCGATTATTCTAAGCTTTTTGATAAGTTCCTGCCTGATGTGAACTATAATAAGCTTGTTACCGACCGAACCAATTTTAAGTATTTCAAGAAATGCGAATATAAAGACATGGGCAAAACCACTCTTGAAACCATTGCAGAAAATGCCTCTCGGTGTAAAAATGCTCTGATCGTTGTGAATACCAAGAAAACAGCGGCAGAGCTTTACAACCTTGTTCAAGGTGAAAAATATCACCTTTCCGCCAATATGACCCCAGCCCACAGAAGCCGTGTCATAGAAGTAGTAAGAAAGAAGCTTGAAAATGGCGAGCCTATCACAGTAGTTTCAACTTCACTTGTAGAAGCAGGCGTTGACCTTGACTTCAACACAGTTTTCCGCCAGCTTTCAGGATTAGACAGCATTTTGCAGGCAGGGGGCAGATGTAATCGTGAAGGTAAAGATGACAAGGGCTATGTGTACGTTTTTGACATTGACGAAACATATCGCAAGGGAAGCGACCTTGCCATGAGAATTAACAAGACTAAAGGTTTACTGGAAAAGTACCAAGACATAACTTCCTATGATTGTATTAAAGAATACTACGACGGCATTTTCGACTTCAACCAAAGTCGTATAGCTGAAAACTCTATTGCGAAATATAACGAACAAAGCAACTCATTCGACCGCCAAGGCTTAATGTCACCATACAGCATACCATTCCGAAGCTACGCAATGCAGTTTGAATACATCTCCGCCGACACTATCTCTATCGTTATCGACGATCCTGACGACCAGACTTGCCATGAACTTGTTGAAACCTTGCGTAATGGTGATATGTCAGTAAGAAGAGCATTGCAGAAATATTCAGTGTCCGTCTATATGAATGTTTTCAAGGATCTCTATTCTCAGGGTGTTCTCAAAGATCACGGTACAGGCATATTCATTCTTGAAAATCAAAGTTATTATAATAATGAAACAGGTTTGGACACCCAAGCCGCAATGCAGGATTATTTCATCTAAAACAAATGGCAGGCTGCCACCAAGACAGTCTGCCACTTGCTGCATTCCATATCGTACCGAATACGAATATTTTTCAACTCACATATGCGTAAAGCATAGACAAATATATTATACAAACATTATTTTAAAAAGTCAACTTTTTTATACCACAAACCATTGAACGTGGAATTGTGAAATATGCCTAAAATCCGACACTTTTTTTATACATGAAAACTATTGACATTTTATTCATAATGGAGTATCATATATGTAGAGCGAAAAACAATGTACCAAATACTAATATAAGTCTAAAAGGAGTGATGTAAAAATGAGCTATGGTTTTAAGACCATCGTGACAGGTGACTACGCTTGCTTCTCAAGACCTGAAATGAAAGTTGAGAGGGTGAGTTACGACGTACCCACACCAAGCGCACTGGAGGGACTTATCAAATCAGTATATTGGAAGCCTGCCGTGCGCTATCAGATAAACAAAATAGTGGTGTTCAACCCTATCGAGTTTACCAATATCCGACGAAACGAGGTCAAAGATAAGCTGTTGTTATCATCAGTGAAACAGCAAATGAAAGGCGGAGGCTCAGCGGAGATGTACACCTCGGAGATACGAAGTCAGCGTGCGGCAATGGTGTTGAAAAATGTGAAATACGGTATCGAGTTCACATTTGAGCGCACCTATCTTAAATCAGACCACTTCGACGAATCTGATGAGAAGCATTATAACATAATGCTCAGACGTCTCAGGAACGGCCAGCATTTCAGACAGCCATGCCTTGGCTGCCGTGAATTTGCAATAAAGAGTATTGAACTTGTTGACGACTTTGACCTTACACAGATAGCACCGCAAAATATGGGTGATAAAGACCTTGGCTTTATGCTTTACGGCATGAAGTTTGAGGACGGAGGCAAGCCTGTCAATAATGATTGGAACGACCCTAAGTTTTCTGACAAGGCCGACGCAGTTTTCTACCGTCCACATATGATAGACGGTGTTATTGATGTTGCAAAATACAGGGAGGAGATTAAATGCTGATTAAAGCCTTGTGCGATTACAGTGCTTTGCAGGAGAATAAAACTCCTGCAGGCTATTGTAAGCAAGCCATACACTTTGAAATTCTTCTTACCCCCGAGGGCAAGATAGCCGCAATAAACGATTTGAGAGTACCCCGAATTATCCCTCTGAAAAATAAAAAGACAAAAACAGTCTATGATCCAGTAATGGAACAGCTTCCTGTAAGAACGCAGAAACCGGGCATAGACAAAAACACGATCGAACACAGACCACTCTACATATTCGGTCTGAACTATGATAAAGGAACTTTGACCCCTACAGACGCTACCAACAAAGCGGCAAAATCACACAATTGCTTTTGCGAATGGAATGAGAAGTTCTTTGAGAATATCGACTCACCTATCTGCAAAGCCTATCTTAATTTTATCCGTACATGGAAACCTGAGCAGGAAACCCAAAACCCACACCTTCTTGCCCTAGGCAAGGAGTATTCAAGCTCCTACTATGAGTTTGGACTTGACGGCTCACCTGAAACTAAGCTTCACAATGACAGCAAATTCAAAGCTGCCTATGAAGGTTACTTCGCCCAGCTTAACGCCGACAGCGACAGTGACGATACCGAACTATCCACCTGTTCCATTCTTGGCGAGAAGCTCCCGCAAGCCCGTATCCATGATAAAATAAAGGGTATAGGTTCTGGAACAGGTAGTGTGCTTATATGTATGAAAGAAAAAGCCTTTGAGTCCTATGGCAAGAAACAGTCCTACAACAGCAATGTTTCTGAGAAAGCCATGAAAATGTATACCTCTGCGTTTAATTCTCTGCTTGCTGACAGAAGCCATTACAAGACTTTTGACGATATGACAATAGTCTATTTCGCAATGAAGAAGAACGATGCAGAAGAATGCAATATGTTTGCCGGTATGTTCAGCGGATTTGAGGACGAATTAAATAAAACCGTTGTGACCGAAGCTGACCGAAACATAAACACTGTCATGACCCAGCTTAAACAGGGCAGGACAGCCGATATGCCATATGACCCTAACGTAGAATTTTACGTTGCAGGCTTTACCCCAAACAGTTCAAGAATATCCCAGAAGTTCATCTTCCACGATAAGTTCGGCAAGATATTTGACAATGTACTCAAACATCAGCAGGATATCTCGTTTACTGAGGGTAAGCATCAAGTAAGCATTGAACGTATCAAGCGTGAGCTTATCTCACCAAAATCGTCCAAAGAAAAAGTTCCGTCACCTCTCACCGCCGCACTTTTTGAAGCAATACTCAAAGGTACAAGATACCCTGACGAACTGCTTTCCACAGTAATAACAAGGGTCAAGACCGACAGCGACGAGGAGAACAACCATTTTATAAAACTCAATGATACAAGGGCAGGCTTGATAAAAGGCTGCATAAACCGTAAGCAAAATAAGGAGGAGATCAAAATGTCATTAGACCTTGAAAACAAAAATCAGGCTTATCTCTGCGGAAGACTTTTCGCAGTGCTTGAAAAGATCCAGCAGGACGCTTCAGGCGGAGGACTTAACAGAACAATTAAGGACTCATACTTTGCTTCTGCATGCTCAAAGCCGTCAACAGTTTTTCCAAAGCTGTATAAGCTTTCACAAAACCATATCAAGAAGCTTTCAAGCCCAATATTCTATAACAAACTCTGCGGAGAGATACTTGACGGACTTGACGGCAAATTCCCGTCTACACTCTCCCTAGACGATCAGGGTAGATTTATTGTAGGTTATGCACAGCAGAATAAAGCACTTTACACCAAAAAATCAGAAGAATAAAGAAAGGACGAAATATTATGGAAAACGCAATCAAGAACAGATATGAATTTGTAATGCTTTTTGACGTTGAGAACGGCAACCCAAACGGCGACCCTGACGCAGGCAATATGCCTAGAACAGACCCTGAAACAAGCCTCGGCATCGTTACAGACGTGTGCCTTAAAAGAAAGATAAGAAACTTTGTGGAGCTTACCAAAGAGGGCGAAGCAGGCTACAATATCCTTATCAAGGCAGACAAAGCCCTCAATACAAAGTTCACCGAAGCTTATAATACCCTTGGTCTTGCCACAAAGCAGAAAGGCAAGAATCCTGATGACGTTAAGCAGGCTCGTGACTATATCTGTCAGAACTACTTTGACGTAAGAACTTTCGGTGCAGTAATGAGTACAGGCGATGACCCGTGCGGCATTGTAAGAGGTCCTGTACAGCTCAACTTTGCAAGAAGTATCGACCCTGTTTTTGCTCAGGATATCACAATCACAAGACAGGCAAGAACAACAGAAGACAGACAGCAGAGCGGTGAGACCGAAATGGGCAAAAAGAGCATAATCCCATATGCTCTCTATCGTGGCGAGGGCTATGTTTCCGCAATGCTCGCTCAGAAGATAACAGGCTTTAGTGAGGACGACCTTGAGCTTCTTTGGACATCTATCATCAATATGTTCGAGCATGACAGAAGCGCCGCAAGAGGAAAGCTTTGTATGCGTAAGCTTATCGTGTTCAAGCATGACTCCGCCCTGGGCAATGCCCCTGCACATATCCTCTTTGACAAGGTGTCAGTTAAGCTCAAAGACGGCGTGACAACACCAAGACATTACTCAGACTATGATATCTCCATAGATAAGGATATGCCTGAGGGCGTTACCCTTATTGAAAAGCTCTGATGAGCGAAGATGTAACTATCAATATCCGTGACATACAGCATTATATGTATTGTCCACGCAGGTTTGCTCTTTTAGAAGTTAATGACGACTGGGCTGAAAACGCCTTTGTCGTCAAAGCAAACCTCCTCCATGAGAACGTCCACAGCGGCGAGCGCAACTTTGAAAATAAGCGTAAGATCGTCCGAAGTGACGTGTCAGTGTATAATGATGACCCTAAGTACAATATTTTTGGAGTTGTAGATTGTATTGAGTTCGTCCGTGACAAATGCGGCGACTATATAGATACCCTGGACGGCACATTCCGTGTGGAAATTGTGGAGTATAAACCCACCAGACCCAAAGCAGGGGAGTTCAATCAGACTGACGCTATACAAGTCTATGCGCAGAAGCTTTGCGTGGATAACGTATTTCATTGCAATAGCCGATGTTTTCTGTACTATGCAGATGTGCGCAGACGATCAGAATTGCCCTTTGATACTCAGGGCGCAGAGTATGATAAAATGCTTTGCGACTATCTTGGAAAAATGCGTGAGATACTTGCAGCGGATATTATTCCAAAGCGTGTAAAAGGTCAGAAATGTTCAGGCTGTTCACTGTCGGATATGTGCTTTCCAAAAGTGAAGAAATATAGCGTGAAAAATACGATTTTCTCCATGAACGGAGGCGAAAACAATGCGTAAACTGCTCAATTCACTTTATATTCTCGAAGAAACTGCCTACCTCACACTTGACGGCGAAAACATAGTGTGCAGGGCAGAGGACAGCGAGAAGTTCCGTGTGCCTTTTACTAATATCGAGGATATCTATATTTTCAGCTATTCTGGCTGTTCACCTGCGCTTATGGGCAAGTGTGCAGAATATGGCATAGCCGTTAATTTTATTTCTCCTCAAGGTAAATTTCTCGCAAGAGTTCAGGGCAAAACAAAGGGCAACGTCTATCTGCGAAAAGAGCAGTTTGAGCTTTTTTCTACCCCTCAGCTCGACCTTATCAGGAATACTGTCGCCGCAAAGCTTTCAAATACACGTTATCTTATCAGACGTTCGCTCCACGATAACCCGGATATAAACAGTGACGGAGCGCTTACAGATTGTATAAAATATCTTGAAAACGGCATAAAGACCGTCTATGAAACTTCCGATAAAGATATCATCATGGGTATAGAGGGAAGCTGTGCAAAGGCATATTTTGATATATTTGACCGACTGATACTCCGCCAAAAAGAAGACTTTTACCTTGCCAACCGCACCAAACGCCCACCCCTCGACAGAGTAAACGCCATGCTCTCGTTTCTGTATACTATCGCAATTTCATCATATACATCAGCCCTTGAAAGCGTAGGACTTGATAGCTGCCTCGGCTTTTACCACGCCCTGCGTTCAGGCAGAAGCAGCCTGTCCTGCGACCTTGTAGAGGAATTTCGTTGCGTGGTGGAGCGACTTGTGCTTACCATGATAAACTTGAAAATGATAAAGCCCGAGGACTTTGAAACTCAGGTCAGTGGCGCAGTATACCTCTCCAAAGAGGGCAAGAAAAAAGTCCTCACCGCATGGCAGGAGCGTAAGCGCACAAGCATAGTCCACCCATATCTGGGCGAAAAGATACAGCAAGGGCTACTCCCATATGTGCAAAGCTCGCTTCTCGCAAAATATATCCGTGGCGAGCTAGATGAGTACCCGAACTATTTGCTGAAATAGAGGTGATATAAATGATGACCTTAGTAAGCTATGACGTGTCTACCACGGATAATAAGGGCAAAACAAGACTTAGAAAAGTGTCGAAAGAGTGTCAAAATTATGGTCAGCGAGTGCAGAACAGCGTGTTTGAAATAGACGTAGACTATGGCACTTTTCTGAAAGTGAAAGATAAACTTCTGAAAATAATAGACCCAAAGCATGATAGTCTGCGGATATATTACTTAGGCAACAATTGGAAGCATAGAGTAGAACACTACGGCACCAAAGAGACCTATGACCCTGAAGGCGTCCTAATATTTTGACCAGCGTACCCCAAGTGATCCACAAATCCCTAGTAAGTTCGCATGAAAATGCCATGCTATTTGTGAACGCACAGTGAACAAAATCAAACCGATACCCATTAAATAAAAAAATAAGTCCGCATCACGTTGAGCAAGCACCAGATATACACAACATCAAGTGTCACGCTCCACGTGAGCGTGTGAGTTGAAATTGCCTATCAAAACGGTGCTGTGCATACCTAGCCGGTCACGCTCCACGTGAGCGTGTGAGTTGAAATTGTCAGCGTATGGCTTCGGGTCGCTCACGCTGAAGTCACGCTCCACGTGAGCGTGTGAGTTGAAATGAAGAGGATGAGGTATTCTCTACTGATAGACTAGTCACGCTCCACGTGAGCGTGTGAGTTGAAATTTCTTATCCTTGTACCTGTGAGGTACAATCTGGTCGAAGTCACGCTCCACGTGAGCGTGTGAGTTGAAATGACCCGTCCGAGAAGCCAGAGCGCATTTTGATTATGTCACGCTCCACGTGAGCGTGTGAGTTGAAATATTTTGAAAATAATGTGCCCTATTTTCATTGACGTCACGCTCCACGTGAGCGTGTGAGTTGAAATTTGAAGATCTCAGCATACTTTGGCGTGTCCCTCGAGTCACGCTCCACGTGAGCGTGTGAGTTGAAATTTGTTCTCGGCTATCAACGACAACCGAGAACGTTGTCACGCTCCACGTGAGCGTGTGAGTTGAAATTGCTGACAGAGGAAAGATAACCCCTGAGCAGTAGTCACGCTCCACGTGAGCGTGTGAGTTGAAATCAAGGAAGTTGATTGGCTGGACTTGGGCGCAAATGTCACGCTCCACGTGAGCGTGTGAGTTGAAATTGTATTCCGCATACGGTTGAACACTGTCATACAGCCAGTCACGCTCCACGTGAGCGTGTGAGTTGAAATATTTTGGGCATTTGTCAACCCCAAATTGGGTACAGTCACGCTCCACGTGAGCGTGTGAGTTGAAATTGAGTGGCCTCTGGCATTCGCCCATACCACCCTTGGTCACGCTCCACGTGAGCGTGTGAGTTGAAATTGAGACAGTATTTGCTAATCAGGTAGCCGACGCAGTCACGCTCCACGTGAGCGTGTGAGTTGAAATGCAACCCGATGATTATGTTGTGACCTACACCCGAGTCACGCTCCACGTGAGCGTGTGAGTTGAAATCAAACATATCTTCGGGTGATTTCGCAGTTGAAAGTCACGCTCCACGTGAGCGTGTGAGTTGAAATCGAGTTTGAAGAGATCAACGGCGAAAAGCGGCTGATAGTCACGCTCCACGTGAGCGTGTGAGTTGAAATCGACCTCGATGTTCCGCAGGAAGTCGTCTGGTAGTCACGCTCCACGTGAGCGTGTGAGTTGAAATAAAACCGATTTCCGAACCGATAGCCACGCCCATGTCACGCTCCACGTGAGCGTGTGAGTTGAAATCGACAAGGCGAAAGAACTAGGGTACGGGAAATTTGTCACGCTCCACGTGAGCGTGTGAGTTGAAATTCATGTCTTTCAACTTGCTCATAAAATCATATCGTCACGCTCCACGTGAGCGTGTGAGTTGAAATCTCCCACTCAAATCTACCTTTGCCACTGTTACGGTCACGCTCCACGTGAGCGTGTGAGTTGAAATTCGTGACAGCAAGACAAAATCCAAAACATTTCCGTCACGCTCCACGTGAGCGTGTGAGTTGAAATAAAAATATTTACAATTTTTACATCTGCCGAAATGGTCACGCTCCACGTGAGCGTGTGAGTTGAAATTAAATACTATGGCAGTTCCTGCACCTGTGGTATAGTCACGCTCCACGTGAGCGTGTGAGTTGAAATTTCCAGTTTGCCCCCTACTGTCTGAATATTCCAAAGTCACGCTCCACGTGAGCGTGTGAGTTGAAATGCGAAAAAACTGGAAAACTATCAGACTTCAAGGGTCACGCTCCACGTGAGCGTGTGAGTTGAAATTTACTAGATAACATGGTATACTATAATCACAGGGTCACGCTCCACGTGAGCGTGTGAGTTGAAATGACAGCCTGCAAAAATCTGAGGGTGACGAGCTGGTCACGCTCCACGTGAGCGTGTGAGTTGAAATGACATTGTGACATTTGAACGTGTGAAAAAAGGCGTCACGCTCCACGTGAGCGTGTGAGTTGAAATTTCCCAAATGAACCACGCATAGCACACCGCCGAAGTCACGCTCCACGTGAGCGTGTGAGTTGAAATAACATACACTGTTACATTTTGCCCGAAGTTTAAAGTCACGCTCCACGTGAGCGTGTGAGTTGAAATTCGGTGTTTTAAATCTGCACCACAAAAAGGACACGTCACGCTCCACGTGAGCGTGTGAGTTGAAATTTTCATCATCGGTCATTTCATTGTACGCCTTCTGTCACGCTCCACGTGAGCGTGTGAGTTGAAATTCTGAAATGAAATACTATGATTTTAACCTTTTCGTCACGCTCCACGTGAGCGTGTGAGTTGAAATTGAGCTTTTCTTCCACTCTGTAATAAGAAAATCTGTCACGCTCCACGTGAGCGTGTGAGTTGAAATAAATGACGTAAATGCGTGGTTTACAAACAATTTGTCACGCTCCACGTGAGCGTGTGAGTTGAAATGGCATAACTAAGTGTACGCTGTCGGTCAAACTTGTCACGCTCCACGTGAGCGTGTGAGTTGAAATCCTGCGCCCTGAGGATTTGAAAAAGCAGGCACAAGTCACGCTCCACGTGAGCGTGTGAGTTGAAATCCTCAAAATCGCCCTCGTCGATGAGAACCTGAGGTCACGCTCCACGTGAGCGTGTGAGTTGAAATGTTCATGCTGTCAGGGCATTTCAGCACACGTCCGAGTCACGCTCCACGTGAGCGTGTGAGTTGAAATCACTTCGGGATAGTATGTAACTTGCATGAATTTGGTCACGCTCCACGTGAGCGTGTGAGTTGAAATGAAAACCGCACGGACTACATTCTTTCCCATGCCAAGTCACGCTCCACGTGAGCGTGTGAGTTGAAATATCTGCGACAATTCTTCGCATTGAAAAAAACTATGTCACGCTCCACGTGAGCGTGTGAGTTGAAATTTCAAAATTGACGCCATTTCTCCTGCAAAGGTTTGTCACGCTCCACGTGAGCGTGTGAGTTGAAATTGTATCGGCACTAATAATCTCGCCAGCATTATATGTCACGCTCCACGTGAGCGTGTGAGTTGAAATCGGATTTCATTTGCGTTCATGATACCTCTGTCGAAGAGTCACGCTCCACGTGAGCGTGTGAGTTGAAATCACTTCGGGATAGTATGTAACTTGCATGAATTTGGTCACGCTCCACGTGAGCGTGTGAGTTGAAATTCCTGTTTTCATTTCTGTAACTGAAAAACGACCCGTCACGCTCCACGTGAGCGTGTGAGTTGAAATCCCTACTATCCACCGCAGGATAAGGAGGGGGAAAAGTCACGCTCCACGTGAGCGTGTGAGTTGAAATCTGTCCTTTTAGTTGAAACGTCTCAAACGACACACGTCACGCTCCACGTGAGCGTGTGAGTTGAAATTTTTTGTTCGTTTCTTTCAGCGCCTTGTCAAGACCGTCACGCTCCACGTGAGCGTGTGAGTTGAAATTTATGGGGATTGACGAAGATTTGCGTATTGTGGGTCACGCTCCACGTGAGCGTGTGAGTTGAAATTGCACCAGCCATAACAGGCGTGAATGCAGTTCCCGTCACGCTCCACGTGAGCGTGTGAGTTGAAATGCATTTTTGATTTCATAAAATCAAAATTGTTGCGTCACGCTCCACGTGAGCGTGTGAGTTGAAATCCCTACTATCCACCGCAGGATAAGGAGGGGGAAAAGTCACGCTCCACGTGAGCGTGTGAGTTGAAATGCTGATTTTGTCACAGGCTGGATAAAAGCCTATTGTCACGCTCCACGTGAGCGTGTGAGTTGAAATTGTATGATATAGGACAGGGTATCACCCATAAGTTGTCACGCTCCACGTGAGCGTGTGAGTTGAAATATGGACGGTACTGATATCTCCGTCATCACGTTCAGGTCACGCTCCACGTGAGCGTGTGAGTTGAAATTCTTTAAGAGCATTGCTCTTAAATGTGTTCATGGTCACGCTCCACGTGAGCGTGTGAGTTGAAATAAACTGATAGCGTGTTTGCTTTGTGCGTTTATCCGTCACGCTCCACGTGAGCGTGTGAGTTGAAATTAATATCCTCACCTTGCAAAACAGTATCGGAAATGTCACGCTCCACGTGAGCGTGTGAGTTGAAATTTTTATAAGCCCACGACGAACGCACTCTGCGTCGTCACGCTCCACGTGAGCGTGTGAGTTGAAATTTTTGTACCAATGCAGGGTGATATATGTATTTTTGTCACGCTCCACGTGAGCGTGTGAGTTGAAATGAAAACGTTGTTGATATGGGCAAGCAGATTTTGGAGTCACGCTCCACGTGAGCGTGTGAGTTGAAATTGTTTATCTCGTCAATACATTTTTTATTATATTGTCACGCTCCACGTGAGCGTGTGAGTTGAAATGTAACATATTTACTATATACTGTCTTTCACTGTCGTCACGCTCCACGTGAGCGTGTGAGTTGAAATCATAAAGTGCGTTGATTAGTTTCACTCCTGCTAGTCACGCTCCACGTGAGCGTGTGAGTTGAAATTACAAGAATGGTAAACGTAGAGGATAATAAGAAGTCACGCTCCACGTGAGCGTGTGAGTTGAAATACATAACGTATTAACTGTTAAAAATTGACTATTTGTCACGCTCCACGTGAGCGTGTGAGTTGAAATATGAATGTTTTCTATGCTATAATTAAAAACTGGTGTCACGCTCCACGTGAGCGTGTGAGTTGAAATTTGTAAATGGTTGCATGGGGTACTTTTTTCTAATCGTCACGCTCCACGTGAGCGTGTGAGTTGAAATTCATTGACTGTGTGGTTTTTATTCCTTTTAGATAGTCACGCTCCACGTGAGCGTGTGAGTTGAAATAAAGAGCTGTCAATGTGGGTAAATAAGCTTATGGTCACGCTCCACGTGAGCGTGTGAGTTGAAATGTCTTTATGTCTTTTAATTCTCCTTTGTTGAACGTCACGCTCCACGTGAGCGTGTGAGTTGAAATACACACTGCGTAAGTTTTACCGTTTGAACGTTGGTCACGCTCCACGTGAGCGTGTGAGTTGAAATCTTGGTAATTAGTACCAGTTGCAAAACCACTATAGTCACGCTCCACGTGAGCGTGTGAGTTGAAATGTTACATTTTCGCTATCATAATACAGATAAAAGTCACGCTCCACGTGAGCGTGTGAGTTGAAATTTCCAGTTTGACCCCTGCTGTCTGAGTATTCCAAAGGTCACGCTCCACGTGAGCGTGTGAGTTGAAATTTGACAAATCTGATAGTTTTATCAATGATACAAGTCACGCTCCACGTGAGCGTGTGAGTTGAAATTACAAAAATAGTTGCAACGTTGCAACTATTTTAATGGTCACGCTCCACGTGAGCGTGTGAGTTGAAATTTGACAAATCTGATAGTTTTATCAATGATACAAGTCACGCTCCACGTGAGCGTGTGAGTTGAAATACCCACTTTAGCATGGTAAAGTGCTAAAGTGCTGTCACGCTCCACGTGAGCGTGTGAGTTGAAATAAAAAATGGCAGAGTGTAATTATGTGGAGTACGAGTCACGCTCCACGTGAGCGTGTGAGTTGAAATGCCTTGGCTAGAATATATTTTCCTAACGCTAGTTGTCACGCTCCACGTGAGCGTGTGAGTTGAAATAGGGTTGTACACGGCTGAGCAGGTCAAAGACTTGTCACGCTCCACGTGAGCGTGTGAGTTGAAATAGAAGAAGAAATGCTTCGAGTTTCAATGGGTGAGTCACGCTCCACGTGAGCGTGTGAGTTGAAATGGTTTGTAAGGGGCGGCATGAAACCAAAAGACGAGTCACGCTCCACGTGAGCGTGTGAGTTGAAATGCTCACACGTCCGCTCAAATCATTCTACTTTGTGGTCACGCTCCACGTGAGCGTGTGAGTTGAAATAGAGATACAAGCCCGAACCTGTCCATATGTTTTAGTCACGCTCCACGTGAGCGTGTGAGTTGAAATATCAATGTTGTCATATGCCAGAGAGAGATAACTAGTCACGCTCCACGTGAGCGTGTGAGTTGAAATTCATTATAGACATTATGATTAATTACAACAGCACGTCACGCTCCACGTGAGCGTGTGAGTTGAAATGCAGAAGCTCGTCATCGAGCGTATCAAGACCCGTTGTCACGCTCCACGTGAGCGTGTGAGTTGAAATATCATTAAGGTCTACAAGCAGAACAAGAAAAAAGGTCACGCTCCACGTGAGCGTGTGAGTTGAAATATCGTTGACGGTTGTAGGGTCACAACTGAGGATGTCACGCTCCACGTGAGCGTGTGAGTTGAAATTTTCAATGCCTCTTCCACAACGATCGAGGGCGTGTCACGCTCCACGTGAGCGTGTGAGTTGAAATCCATATGCTCCAAGCATACTTTAGAGGAAAAACGTCACGCTCCACGTGAGCGTGTGAGTTGAAATTTGACAAATCTGATAGTTTTATCAATGATACAAGTCACGCTCCACGTGAGCGTGTGAGTTGAAATCTTGGTAATTCGTACCAGTTGCAAAACCGCTGTAGTCACGCTCCACGTGAGCGTGTGAGTTGAAATTCCCACTTTAGCATGGTAAAGTGCTAAAGTGCTGTCACGCTCCACGTGAGCGTGTGAGTTGAAATGTTTGTTGACCTAAAAATTGCCTAATCTGTACAGTCACGCTCCACGTGAGCGTGTGAGTTGAAATGTAAAATCAATACTTGCAACATTTTCCATTACGTCACGCTCCACGTGAGCGTGTGAGTTGAAATTGTAAATAAACCTCAGCCGTATTTACAAATCTTGTCACGCTCCACGTGAGCGTGTGAGTTGAAATAAAAAATGGCAGAGTGTAATTATGTGGAGTACGAGTCACGCTCCACGTGAGCGTGTGAGTTGAAATGTTTGTTGACCTAAAAATTGCCTAATCTGTACAGTCACGCTCCACGTGAGCGTGTGAGTTGAAATGTAAAATCAATACTTGCAACATTTTCCATTACGTCACGCTCCACGTGAGCGTGTGAGTTGAAATTGTAAATAAACCTCAGCCGTATTTACAAATCTTGTCACGCTCCACGTGAGCGTGTGAGTTGAAATGTGTATGATGATTTTCTGACTTTTGAGGCAGATAAGGTCACGCTCCACGTGAGCGTGTGAGTTGAAATGAAAAGTTTCCCACTATAAATACTATCTTTGACGTCACGCTCCACGTGAGCGTGTGAGTTGAAATCTTGGTAATTAGTGCCAGTCGCAAAACCGCTATAGTCACGCTCCACGTGAGCGTGTGAGTTGAAATTTTTGCACCGTTACCAAAATTTGTTCCGCACATGTCACGCTCCACGTGAGCGTGTGAGTTGAAATTTTTGTTTTCGCCGTCGTAAAAAGAGGACGTTTCGTCACGCTCCACGTGAGCGTGTGAGTTGAAATGCCTTAAAATTTCTGCCTTTAACTGCTCATTTGTGTCACGCTCCACGTGAGCGTGTGAGTTGAAATCCATATGCTCCAAGCATACTTTAGAGGAAAAACGTCACGCTCCACGTGAGCGTGTGAGTTGAAATATCCCTATCACGCATAATAGATGATAATAGCTGAGGTCACGCTCCACGTGAGCGTGTGAGTTGAAATAAAGAGCTGTCAATGTGGGTCAATAAGCTTATGGTCACGCTCCACGTGAGCGTGTGAGTTGAAATATCCATAAGAGCGTGAGTTGCTTTTAGGGTCTGCGGTCACGCTCCACGTGAGCGTGTGAGTTGAAATTGTCAAAGAAATCTGCAATTTCATCAAAGACCAGTCACGCTCCACGTGAGCGTGTGAGTTGAAATGATTTTGATAACAGCCTTAGGGCTGTTTTTCTGTGGTCACGCTCCACGTGAGCGTGTGAGTTGAAATCCAATGAATGTTCCTATCAGGGATAGCACTGCTGTCACGCTCCACGTGAGCGTGTGAGTTGAAATTGCTGTCTTGATTGAGATAGAACCGCTCCTAGCGTGTCACGCTCCACGTGAGCGTGTGAGTTGAAATGCCGAACTTATTCACAAAATAAGAAAACATTTCAGTCACGCTCCACGTGAGCGTGTGAGTTGAAATCCCGTTATTCCAATTAATGAAATCACTAATAATGTCACGCTCCACGTGAGCGTGTGAGTTGAAATAGGGAAAGCACTCAGCGTATTTTTACAAGAATGTCACGCTCCACGTGAGCGTGTGAGTTGAAATTTAAAGATTTGTCAATATGGGTAAATGCACTTATGACGTCACGCTCCACGTGAGCGTGTGAGTTGAAATCATTTTATAGTGACAGGGAAACCAAAATCACTCGTCACGCTCCACGTGAGCGTGTGAGTTGAAATGTCATATTGAGTTTACTGACGAAAAACTTCTGAAAAGTCACGCTCCACGTGAGCGTGTGAGTTGAAATTTGGATATTCTTGCGATGAAATCAGTTTATAGCGTCACGCTCCACGTGAGCGTGTGAGTTGAAATAATTCATGCAGATCAGAGAGACTTGTACACCGAAGTCACGCTCCACGTGAGCGTGTGAGTTGAAATATCTTGTGTCATGCCTCTTTTTTCTCTCATGTCGTCACGCTCCACGTGAGCGTGTGAGTTGAAATAATCGTAACCGAATTTTTCGGGGTGGTAAGTCTGTCACGCTCCACGTGAGCGTGTGAGTTGAAATGCAAAATGGTTTGCAGGCTAGCAGAATAAAAAAGTCACGCTCCACGTGAGCGTGTGAGTTGAAATTGTTCCTGTCAATGCGTTTTTCCTGGTATTCACGATGTCACGCTCCACGTGAGCGTGTGAGTTGAAATTTTAGGAGGTATAACATATGGCAAGATACATCGAGTCACGCTCCACGTGAGCGTGTGAGTTGAAATTCTGATAGCAGGTACGCTCAGCTTTGGGATAGCTAGTCACGCTCCACGTGAGCGTGTGAGTTGAAATATACTTGAAGAAAAAGAGAAGAATAGCAGTGCAGGGTCACGCTCCACGTGAGCGTGTGAGTTGAAATTCTGCGGTTGAGGTTATCCGCTCACCTTTACTTGTCACGCTCCACGTGAGCGTGTGAGTTGAAATTTTGAGATGTTCTAATGGCACTTGAACATACTCGGTCACGCTCCACGTGAGCGTGTGAGTTGAAATTTTAGGAGGTATAACATATGGCAAGATACATCGAGTCACGCTCCACGTGAGCGTGTGAGTTGAAATGTAGTACAGCATTACGCCTGACATTGCCTGCTTGGTCACGCTCCATGTGAGCGTGTGAGTTGAAATACGATAATGTAAAAAAGAGAGGTATCATGCAATGATTAAATTATTTTTGAAAGAATACTTAGATGAAATGTCAACTGTATGTAGGGATAATCAGAATAATGTAAGTATCGCTGTAAATCCCGATTCTGAAAGGCAGGGATATCCATATTTCAAATTTTATAATTCCGTTTATTATGGAGATGCTGCTAAGGTGGTTAGAATTTTATTTAATTCAGCAGATTATGTTGATAATAAAAATGCAGAAGACCAAAAGCTTTGGAAACTTTCGCATAAAGAAAAAAAGTTGCTTAAAGAACTTTTGAGTAGTCCTTCTGCAGAATATTCAGATATGACTATTTGGGAAGCTTGTAAATTTGAGTGGAACTTTGAATATTTAGAGCAATCTATTAACTTAGATAAATATGTAAATGGTGAATATGATAAGGATAAAACATTCACAGAAAATCCTGGCTATGTACCCTACAGTTTGGAAATGCCTGATTATTTAGAATTAAACTTTTGCTAAATATGTAAATTTAACGTACGCTCCACATGAGCGTGTGAGTTGAAATTTTCCCGAGAAATAGTTAAGCTAGCTAAAGAAAAATATATTAGTTTAAAAGGAACGTGATAATATGAGAGAAATGCCAATATGGTTGGACTATGCGGAATTTGATGATGACGGATTATGCGGCATATCCCCAAATGCACCGGACGAAGTAAAGAAAGCTTACGAAGATTATTTAGCTGAAGAAGAAGAGGCTAAATCAAAAGGCATAAAAATTTAATAATTTTTACTGCTTCGCTACGGCGAGGCGGTCACGCTCCACGTGAGCGTGTGAGTTGAAATACGATAATGTAAAAAAGAGAGAGGTATCATGCAATGATTAAATTATTTTTGAAAGAATACGTAGATGAAATGTCAACTGTATGTAGGGATAATCAGAATAATGTAAGTATCGCTGTAAATCCCGATTCTGAAAGGCAGGGATATCCATATTTCAAATTTTATAATTCCGTTTATTATGGAGATGCTGCTAAGGTGGTTAGAATTTTATTTAATTCAGCAGATTATGTTGATAATAAAAATGCAGAAGACCAAAAGCTTTGGAAACTTTCGCATAAAGAAAAAAAGTTGCTTAAAGAACTTTTGAGTAGTCCTTCTGCAGAATATTCAGATATGACTATTTGGGAAGCTTGTAAATTTGAGTGGAACTTTGAATATTTAGAGCAATCTATTAACTTAGATAAATATGTAAATGGTGAATATGATAAGGATAAAACATTCACAGAAAATCCTGGCTATGTACCCTACAGTTTGGAAATGCCTGATTATTTAGAATTAAACTTTTGCTAAATATGTAAATTTAACGTACGCTCCACATGAGCGTGTGAGTTGAAATTTTCCCGAGAAATAGTTAAGCTAGCTAAAGAAAAATATATTAGTTTAAAAGGAACGTGATAATATGAGAGAAATGCCAATATGGTTGGACTATGCGGAATTTGATGATGACGGATTATGCGGCATATCCCCAAATGCACCGGACGAAGTAAAGAAAGCTTACGAAGATTATTTAGCTGAAGAAGAAGAGGCTAAATCAAAAGGCATAAAAATTTAATAATTTTTACTGCTCCGCTACGGCGAGGCGGTCACGCTCCACGTGAGCGTGTGAGTCAATTTTCGTTTCAACGCAGGACTTAGGGTGTACGTTATCCGCTCAGATCACAGCAAGTGCTGTGTGGTGTTCAAAGCTTGCAGTAAAAGACGTTTATCCTGAATTTAACTGGAGAAAAGGGGGCTATGTTCATGGCAGAAGAAAATGATATTCTCACGAAGTTAAAAAAAGGCGAAAAAGTTGAGTGTCCTGTTTGCCATAACGGCTACTATGTTCCTGTAAATACAACAGCAGATAAGGCACATTACTTTGTCTGCACTAACAAAGAGTGCAACGGACATTATCGGTGGGAGCCGATAATCGATATTGAATAATACAAGTAACCGCTTGACTAAGGTCGGGCGGTATTTTTATACCCAAATACTATACATTTTTCATGTGTTTTCCGTCAAATCCGCCAATTCACACCCCGAAATTTGTGCAAACAAATGATTTATAATTTAATTTGGCAACATTTCTGCAATTGTTGCATTTTTTCTGCAACAAAATACCCACTTTTCGTGTATAAGTAGAAGAGGTTTCACCACAAATCGGAAACCTTGCGGAGCGACAGTGTATGAGGAAACATTTTGTCAACGTGAGTTAGGTGAACACGATGAGAGGTTCTGATCGCACAGAAAAGCACTTTCTGCACTCCGTCTGAAGCTTGAAAATTGAATATTTATACCGACACACCTTAGCTATACCCCATGAGCATACTGCTAAATATAAATGTTATAGCCACGTTTGTTGACATTATTCATATAAAATGGTATACTTAAAATAAAATTTATACATAATGAAAAGAGTAAATGTGATGAATAAACATACCACTATTGATAAGTCAACAGGCGAGAAAAAATGCAGCTGCTTTAAACGCTGCGGCGGCTGTCAGTTGGATAAGGCCTACGCCCAGCAAATAGAATGGAAGCAGGCAAAAGCCGATAGAATGTTGAGCCGCTTTTGCAGACCTCAGCAGATAATAACTATGGACGATCCCTATAATTATCGCAATAAAGTCCAAACTGTCTATAAGGTCAATAGCTCAAAGCGTATCGTCTCAGGAGTATATCAGTCCTCTACCCATAGCATGGTAATAACTGACGATTGCTTTTTGGAGGATATAAGAGCACAGCAAATAGTCGCTACCCTTAAAGATCTTATGGTTGACTTCCGAATCCTGCCATATAACGAGGAAAGCGATCAGGGTCTTCTTAAGCATACCCTTATCCGTACCTCCCAAACAACAGGCGAGGTAATGCTCGTGCTAGTTACAGCTACCCCCATATTTCCTGCAAAGAAGAATTTCGTCAAAGCTATCACCGAGAAACACCCATATATAACCACTATCGTCCAAAACGTTAATAAAGGCAGAGTTCCTCTTACTTTGGGCGATTGTGATATTATAATGTACGGCAAAGGCTATATCACCGACGAGATGTGCGGCTGTAAGTTCAGAATTTCACCTCATTCTTTCTATCAGGTAAACCCCGAGCAGACCGAAAAGCTCTATTCTAAAGCAGTTTCCTGTGCAGAGCTTAAAAAAGGCGATAAAGTTATCGACGCATATTGCGGAACAGGTACTATCGGTCTTATCGCTGCAAAAAGCGGTGCAGACGTGGCAGGCGTTGAGCTTAATGCCGAGGCCGTAAAGGACGCAGTTTCAAACGCCAAGCTCAATAAGCTTGATAATATCAGGTTTTATAATGAGGACGCAGGTGAGTTCATGACAAAGCTTGCGCAGGCAGGTGAGAGCTGTGATGCAGTTTTCCTTGACCCTCCAAGAGCAGGTACAACAGAAGAATTTGTTGAAGCCTTGGGCAAACTCAGACCTGAAAAGATAGTCTACGTTTCCTGTAAAATAGAAACTCTCGAGCGTGATTTGAAGCTTCTTGCAAAAATAGGCTATAAAGCACAGCTTATCCAGCCCGTTGATATGTTCCCGCATACCACAGGTATCGAAAATGTGGTGCTTTTAAAAAGAAAAATGATATCGCTCACACCAAATAGAACACATGATAAAAAGGGGGATAAAAAAATTGAACGAAAAGGTAAAACTTCTCACAGATAATATCGAAAAAGTTATCGTCGGCAAGACCGACTCTGTGCTTAAAATAATCACAGCCATGCTTTGCGGCGGTCATGTTCTTATCGAGGACGTGCCTGGAGTAGGCAAAACTCAGCTTGTATCAGCCCTTGCAAGGTCAGTGGACGGCAAATATAACCGTATCCAGCTTACCCCTGACGTTATGCCGTCCGATATCGTTGGCTTTTCTATGATAGACCAGAAAACTCATGAGCTTGAGTATAAAGAGGGTGTGGCAATGTGCAATTTCCTCTTGGCAGACGAAATAAACAGAGCTTCCCCAAAATCTCAGTCAAGCTTGCTTGAAGTCATGGAAGAGCACCAAATATCTATCGACGGAAAGACCCACGAGCTGCCGTCGCCTTTTATGGTGCTCGCCACACAAAACCCTGTGGAAACTTACGGCACTTATCATTTGCCTGAAGCCCAAATGGATAGATTTCTTATGAAGATATCAATGGGCTATCCCTCATATGATGATGAGCTTGATATCATGTCAAGAGCCGAAAGATCAGGCTTTGCAAAGAATATCCAGCCTGTCATGACCCTTGAAAACGTCCGTGAGCTTATGGGCTACGCTGAAAATGTGACCGCAGAGCTTTCTGTGAGAAAATATATCCTGAGCCTTGTTACCGCAACAAGAAATTCAGATTATGTAAAGCTTGGCGTTTCTCCCCGTGGAAGTATCGCACTGCTCAAAGCTTCAAAAGCCTATGCCTTTGTTCAGGGCAGAGGATTTGTCATGCCAGATGATGTCAAGGCTGTTATGCCTGACGTTCTTGCACATAGACTTATGCTTTCTCCAAAAGGCAAATCCGCCTTTGAAAATGAAAGGGAAGCTCTTGAAAATATCGCTCTTACAGTAAAATCACCTGACGCAATAGAGAAATAGAGGATATGACCCCATGAAAAATCTTTTAGGTTATCTTACCTGCGTGGCGGTGTCGATACTGCTTAGAGTTTATATAAACGGAAGCGGTGGTACGCTTGTGCTTTATCTTTTAGCTATAGCCTTTGTGGTATCTCTTGCGGCACTTCTCATTACCAAGCGTAAACTTGTGGCAGCCATAAAGCTTTCCACAGAAATAAGTGCAAAGAACGAGGAGTTTGACGCTGACATAATGCTTTTAAATGCAATACGCATTATTCCCTCATGCGTTGTTGAGGTAACGGCAGAGTGTTCAGATAATATCGGTGCTGTAAGCCCATTTGAATTTAAAACTATCGTGGCAGGCGGCAGACAGCAAAGCGTCAGCGTTAAGCTGAAAACACGCTATGCAGGTCTTGGCACAGTGAAAATAAAAAGCATACGTTTGCATGACTATCTTGGAATAATCACCCTGCACCTTGACAGTTCACGTTATGAAAAAGCCGTGGGAAAAATAAAGATAATGCCGAATATCCCTGACACTGGCTCTCAAACAGAGCTTCTTAAAGCAACTTCCGAGAACGCTTCATTTGACGATAACGAAAGCGAATCAGATGAAAATGCACTTGGTCTTACAGGCGTTCCGGGCTATGACCACAGACAGTATGAGATAGGCGACCCGCTGAAAAGAATAAACTGGAAGCTTTCATCAAAGCGTGACGAGCTTATGGTGCGCCTTGATGAAAAGGTCACGGCTTCAAGTCAGGCGTTTTTCCTTGATATACCAAGCGAAAATCATGACCCTATGTTTGCTATGAATATTGATAATATAGTCGAAGCGAGCCTTGCAATGCTTTCAATGCTTATCATGGAGGGTTTTGAGAGTGAGTATAATTATTATCTTGACGGCTGGAAAAGCATGAAAATAAAGCAGGCAGGTGATATAATAGAGCTTCAAAACGATCTTGCGGCAATAGCACCATATCCGCAGGAAAAGCGTTTTGCCTTTTCTCATGAGATAGGCAAGACAGCTCCTATCTGCTTCACAGCCTGCATGGCGACTTCTCAGGGGGAATTTTCTTCTCTCATGGAAGAATTTAACAGCTCTTTTGTAGTGACACGTCTTAGCGGTCTTGATAAGCAGACAGAAAATATGTGGCTTGTAGACGAAACTTTCGAGTTTCGTAAAATGACATAGGGGGTGTGGCTTTTGAATACTAAAACTGCTCAGATAAAAAACACCCTTGTGAATATTCTTTCAAAATATGCTTTGCCGCTGCTCCTTGGAGCAGTGGTCATGAACATAATCTTTAAGACCTATCTTGTAGACAATGTCAGACTTTATACTTTTGGATATGTGGTCTATGAATGTCTGCTGTTTGCTCTTTTTGAGTGGCTGAAGCCGAAAAAAGTCCTGCGAGGTCTTGTCTATACCGCCCTTATGGTGGCAGTGCTGTTTTTGGGCTTTCAGCTTCTTCGTGCTGGGTTTGAACATTCTGGAAAATCATTTATCAATTGGTTTTATGTAAACAGGCAGGAGATAGGTCAGATAGATGAATATTTCTACTTTCTGTTTGTGGGACTAGGCTTCTTTATTATTTCGGTGCTTTATTATTTCACCATTGTGCGCTATAGAAGCTTTGGAACGATGCTCGTTGTGCTTTTTCCGTTTTTTATTTACGGAAAGCGTGCCGACTCAATGGATACTCTTGACATAACCATAATGCTCACTGTGTTCATTGCACTTATGGTGCACAGCAGACTTGTTTCAGACGAGAGCAAGCATGACCTTGTTATAAACGGCTCTTATGTGGCGGCATCGGCGGTTTTCGTTACCCTTGTGGGTGCGCTTGCAATGCTTATGCCGACTTCCTCAAAGACATCTTATCTTGAAAAAAACAGCAACTTCTTTGATGTGAATATCAAAAGCAGTGGCACATATGACAATCTTAGTGATGAGTCTTCCCCAAGATTTGGCGCAGACGCAACGGGCGAGATTCTTTTCAACTTCACCACAACCTCTGATGAACAGGTCATTTACCTCCGCAGACAATCCTTTGACCTTTTCAGAAACGAGAAGTGGGTAACAGACGATAGCTTCTACGATTTTGATTTTGACAAAAATGTTCATCTTTACGGTGACAACGAGGTGAACTCACCGAGCTATGTTTACAGCATAGCAAAGTCACTTGCAGATAAGGATTACACCAAGGATCTTGGCGTTGACAAGTCACAGTTTCCTGATGATCTGTTCAGTGAAAAGGCAGTCATGAATCAGTTCAGCGACAGCTTTACCCCTAGCTATATCCCTGCTCCACTGATGATAACCCCAGGGGAGAACAACGTTTATATCAAAACAACTCACAGCGAGGTCTACAGACCATATGACACCGCAGGAAATAAGCTTGGCATTAGCTTTGAGTATATCCCTGAAACGGAGAACGAAAGACAGGCTGCGGCAAATCTTGATATGACCGAAAATCAGTTCAAACTGCTGCTTTCTTATGGTTTGACAAACGGAGATGTCACATCAAATCAAGCGCTGAATATTTATAAGATATATGCGTTGTACGCAGATGTTTCTGCATATGACGATAAAGGCGGAAAAATGGAGGCTCTTGCGAAAAACATAACGGAAAACTGCAAAAATGATTATGAGAAAGCTCAGGCGCTTGTGGATTATTTTGAGCAGAACGGCTATGTTTACGATAACGAGTATGAGCCTGACGATGAGTCTATCGCATATTTTCTTTTCACGAGCAAGCGTGGAAACTGCACGAACTATGCCACAAGCATGACGCTTATGGCGAGAATGCTGGGACTTCCAGCAAGGTATGTTGAGGGCTTTGCAGCATATGAAAAGAATGAACGTGGAGAGTTTGTGGTAAGAGATAGCCACGCTCACGCTTTTGTAGAGGTCTTTATCACAGGCATTGGCTGGATGACTTTTGACCCAACAGTTCCGGGCTATCAGCGTGACTACAGTGCAAATGGTACGAACTTTGATGTTTCAACTTTTGTAAGCTATTTCAGCAGGATCGTACTGTTTATCGGTGTGGCGTTTGTGCTTGTGGTTTTCGTATTCCTTAACAGAATTATCGAGGTATTTTTCAGACTGTCACTTAAATTCAGAGATAACGGCGACAAAGTCATAAGGCTTTACAGGCGTGTGGTAAGGCTTTTGACCATAGCTTCTAATGAAAAGCTATCGGGATACACGCCTGAAATGATAAAAGAATATCTTGTTAAGAGGCGTGGAGTTGAGCTTGGCAGTCTGATAGATCTTTTTGAAAAGACCTGCTTCGGTGGATATGTTCCTGATGAAGCCGAGTGGAAAATGGTCTATGCAGAGTACAAAGCACAATGGAAAAAGCTCACAAAGCGTGAGAAAACGACTTTGGAGCTTGATAAGAATATGTAATGAAATGGCTGTGCGGAAAAAATTACGCACGGCTATTTTTTTGTATAAAAAAAAGGCTGCCGTATAAAACAGCAGCCTGAGAGTGTAAAAGATCTCCGAAAGAGCAGGATGTCAAGGACGCCCACTGTATCAGATATTTAATTAAAGTGAAGCAAGAAGATCGCTCATTGCGTAAAGTCCTGCCGGCTTTCCACAAAGGAAAACGCCTGCATTCACTGCACCCACAGCGAAAACCTGCTTTGAATGAGCTTCGTGCTTGAGGGAGATGACTTCATCTCTGCCTGCAAAGATTATCTCATGCTCGCCAACAATAGTGCCACCACGGACAGAGTGCATACCGATCTCGGTCTTTTCTCTCTTTGCTCTTACAGAATGACGATCGTAAACATAGTGATACTTGTTGTCAAGCTCCTCGTTTATTGCGTCTGCAAGCATGATAGCAGTGCCTGACGGAGCGTCTATCTTCTGGTTATGGTGCTTCTCGATTATCTCGATATCATACTGACCGCCAAGAACTTTTGCGGCAGTTTTTGCAAGATTTGCAAGAAGATTGATACCAAGGGTCATGTTGAATGTGAAGAAAACAGGTATCTGCTCGGAAGCCTTGTGTATCTTCGCTGTATCCTCTTCTGTATAGCCTGTGGTAGCTATTACAAGGGCAGTGCCGTTTGAAAGGCAATAGCTGAGAAGTCCGTCCAGTGCGGAAGGGTGTGAGAAGTCGATTATTACATCAGGCTTTTCAGGCAGGTCGGCAGGCTCTTTTACAACAGGGAAGTCTGCATAAGCCTCGCCGAACTTGTCGATACCTGCGCTTACTGTGCAGTCGTCACGCTCTGACATAACGTCATATATGAACCTGCCCATTTTTCCGCAGGCGCCACATATTGCGATCTTAGTCATTTATATCATTCCTTTTCTTTTTATTTATTGACCAGTATGTGCAGGGAAACGGGCGAACGCTGTTCGCCCCTACAGCACACCTTAAAATTTTGTTATAAACATAAAGGGCGAATTTCTCCGCCCTTTGTATATTTTACTTGATAAGTCCGAGAGCGTTCATTGACGCTTTCAGCTTTTCTATCTTATCATCGCTCATTCTTACAAGCGGCAGACGACACTCGCCGACCTCAAAGCCCATAAGATTAAGAGCTTCCTTGACAGGGATAGGGTTTACGTCGCTGAAAAGTGCCTTTGCAAAACCAAGGGTCTTGAATACCTTTTCTCTTGCTTCCTCATACTTTCCATCAAGGCAGAGCTGTGTGATCTCATGTGTTTCAAATGGCATACAGTTGGAAAGAACTGAGATAACACCCTTTCCGCCCAGAGCCATGATAGGAACGATCTGATCGTCGTTGCCTGAATAGATATCAAGGTCATCGCCGCAGAGAGCTGCTACCTGTGTTATCTGGCTGATGTTTCCGCTTGCTGCCTTGATAGCAACGATATTGTCTATCTTTGCAAGCTCACGGCAGGTCTCAGGAAGAATGTTCACACCTGTTCTTGACGGTACGTTGTAAAGAATGATAGGCAGTGTAACAGCCTTTGCGATAGCGGAGAAGTGTGCGATAAGTCCTGCCTGTGAAGTCTTATTATAATAAGGTGTAACACAAAGCAGAGCGTCAGCACCAAGCTCTTCAGCCTTCTTAGAAAGGTTTACGGCATACTCTGTATGGTTTGAGCCTGTGCCTGCGATAACAGGAATTCTGTGATTTGTCTTTTCAACAGCATAGCGGATACACTCGATATGCTCCTCATCTGTCATGGTAGCACTTTCGCCTGTTGTTCCGCAGATTATGATAGCGTCGGTGCCGTTATCGATGTTGAAATCGATAAGCTCGCCCAGCTTGTCAAAGTTGATAGAGCCGTCAGCGTTCATAGGTGTAACGATAGCAACGCCTGCACCTGTGAAAATAGTCTTTTTCATAAACAGCACTCCTTTCGTGCGTATATATGTGTTATATTAGTCAAAATAGCCCTTTGCTGCAAGAAGCTCAGCCAGCAGAACTGCTCCGCCTGCCGCACCTCTCAGTGTATTGTGTGAAAGGCAAACGAACTTATAGTCATACTGTGAATCTTCTCTAAGTCTGCCTATAGAAACTGCCATGCCGCCCTCAAGGTTTCTGTCGAGCTTAGCCTGTGGACGATCGTCCTCTGTGAAGTAGTTAAGGAACTGCTTTGGAGCGCTTGGAAGCTGAAGCTCCTGTGGAACACCGCTGAAATCTTTCCAAGCCTGAAGGATCTCTTCCTTAGAAGGTTTATTCTCAAATGATACGAAAACTGCTGCTGTGTGACCGTCGGAAACAGGAACTCTCAGGCACTGTGTTGTGATAGCTGGAGCTGTTGCGTCAACGATAACATCGCCCTCAATATGACCCCAGATCTTAAGAGGCTCTTTCTCAGACTTTTCTTCCTCGCCGCCGATATAAGGGATAACGTTGTCAAGGATCTCAGGGAAGCTTTCAAATGTCTTGCCTGCGCCTGAAATTGCCTGATATGTGCAGGCAAGAGCCTTTGTTACCTTATACTTATCCATAAGAGGAGCAAGAGCAGGAACGTAAGACTGGAGTGAGCAGTTAGACTTAACTGCGATAAATCCTCTCTTTGTGCCAAGTCTTTTTCTCTGTGAAGCGATTATCTCGATATGCTCAGGGTTTACCTCAGGAATGACCATTGGAACATCAGGAGTATGTCTGTGTGCGGAGTTGTTTGATACAACAGGGCATTCAGCCTTTGCATACTTTTCTTCAAGGGCTCTTATCTCGTCTTTCTTCATATCAACTGCGCAGAATACGAAATCTACCATTGAAGCGATCTTCTCAACGTCCTCCTCGGCGTTCAGAACTGTAAGCTCACCGATAGCTTCCGGCAGAGGCTCTGAAAGCTTCCACTTGCCAGCAACTGCGTCCTTGAGCTTTTTGCCTGCCGAACGTGGTGAAGCGGCAACGCATACTACATTGAACCATGGGTGTTTGTCAAGAAGCAGAGAAAATCTCTGACCTACCATTCCTGTTGCACCGATGATACCGACATTGTACTTTTTCATATTAAAACTCCTTTTCCTGTGCCATGGTAACAATTTTCTTTGGCGTTATACACTAAAATATGCCGCTGTTCAAATGTTATTTTGCACAAAACATAAAAAATAAACAAATAATAAAAAAACTGGTTGAAAACCAGTTCATCATACAATATAATAAGAATGTTGACATAAAAATTTATGCCGATAGCACTCCACCATTTGTAATGATGACAACTGATAGTCTATTAAACTAACAGTCAGCAGGAGTGTTCCCGATACTCCGCTTCGGCAGTTTTACCTTTCTCATTTACCATAGGCGTTGGGACGCTGTTGTGTGGGGTCACACGAAAAATGATACTCATTTCAACTGCACCTCTATCTGTTCTGTTTAATGATAACAAATATTTAGCGTTCTGTCAATACATATAGATAAAAATATTTTAATTTTCTGTAAATTAATAAGTTTATATGAAATTAAATGGCTTTAAAGAATGTTGACAGTTGTTGGAATAAGGACTTTGAGAATGGTGAGAGTGGGACGTAGAGGACGCTGTTCCCTACATTATTATAATTATTATATTTTAAATAAATAGGAGATATTTAAAATGCTTGATATCAACAATATGAAAAGATCGGATTTTTATTATGACCTGCCGCAGGAGCTTATTGCACAGACCCCTGTCGAGCCTAGAAATGCTTCGAGAATGATGAAGATAAACAGGCAGACGGGAGAGGTGGTACACGACCATTTCTATAATCTATGCAATTATCTCAAAAAAGGTGACTTGCTTGTGCTTAACGACTCAAAGGTGCTTCCTGCGAGGATATACGGCGAGCGTGAGGACACAGGCTCGTTCATTGAGTTTTTGCTTGTGGAGCAGAAAGAGAACATGGTCTGGGAGATTCTTTGCAGACCTGGCAAAAAAGCCAAGATAGGCACAAGATTTGTTTTTGGCGGCGGTAAGCTGAAAGCGGAGATAATTGATGTGTTGGAGGACGGAAACCGTATCGCACGATTTGAGTGCGAGGAGAATTTCTTTGCCACACTTGACGAGATAGGTCAGATGCCTTTGCCGCCTTATATTACTGAAAAGCTGAAGGACAAGGACAGATACCAGACGGTTTATGCTCATGAGCTTGGCTCGTCTGCTGCGCCGACTGCCGGTCTGCATTTCACTGAGCAGCAGCTTGAGGACTTAAAGGCAATGGGTGTGAACATTGCGTATGTTACTCTGCACGTTGGTCTTGGCACGTTCAGACCTGTTAAGGAGGACAAGGTCCTTGACCATAAGATGCACAGGGAACATTATGAGCTTAGCCGTGAAACTGCAGACATGATAAACGAAACGAAGAAAAATGGTGGACGTGTTATTGCGGTGGGTACTACTTCATGCAGGACGCTGGAGAGCGTGGCGGCATTCAATGACGGAAAGATAGTTCCATGTGATGGTTACACGGAGATATTTATTTATCCTGGCTTTGAATTCAAGGTGCTTGACGGACTTGTTACTAATTTCCACCTGCCTGAAAGCACGCTTATAATGCTTGTTTCTGCATTTATGGGATACGAGAACACTATGAACGCTTATAAGATAGCTGTGGAGGAGAAATACAGATTTTTCAGCTTTGGTGATTGTATGCTCATAATATCTGAGTGAGAAATTAAGGTATCGCCCGCGGCGATGATATCTCATTTCAAACTTTGTTTTACGGAGGTTTTTTCTATATGAATGACGTTAAGTCAGGGGAGAAGAAACGACTGTATTTATATGACAATCTGAAATTTCTGCTTATAGTGCTTGTGGTCTTGGGGCATTTGATAGACGACAGCACTGTCAAGCTTTTTGGTGACGGCGGCGGTGAAACAGGTGTACCGCAGGCAAAGGTTTTTAGCGGCGCATTTCTGTTTCTGTATGCTTTTCATATGCCGTTGTTTATATTCATATCAGGACTGTTCAACAGGGGGCATGATGACGGCAGGAAAGTGCTTGGAAAGACGCTTGGATTTGTTGTTATCGGAATGTTAATGAAATGCCTGAATTATTGGTCGCAGGTAAGATTTCAGACGGATTTTGACAAGGAAAACAGTGATGGCGAGATTTTCTTTGACCTTTTAGGCGGCGACGGTGTATATTGGTATATGTTCGCAATGGCGGCATTTATGGTGCTTTGCTATCTGTTAAGAAACAGCAGACCTTGGGCGGTGCTTACGGCGGCTATGGTGACGGCACTTGCGGCAGGGTATGACCCTAGCGTGGGCGATGAATATGAACTATCTAGGATAGTGGTGTTTTTCCCGTTTTACTACTGCGGATATGTGCTTGATCCTGAAAAGGTGGCTGATTTTGTGAAGAAGTGGTATGTAAGGGTGCTGTCCTTGGGAGTGATAGGCATTTGGGCTTATTTCTGCTTTGGAAAAACAAAGCTTGTTTATCCGCTGAGAATGCTTCTTACGGGAAGAAACTCTTATTTTTCCATATCTGAAGCAACGGACATGGATTGCACTTTTTTGAGCAGGCTTCTTGTTATGGGTATCTCGGCACTGCTTTGTTTGGCGGTGCTTGGTATTGGGCTTGATGTGAAGATTCCACTGATAACAAAGTGCGGATCCAGGACTTTGCAGGTGTACTTCTGGCACAGGACTATAGTTTATATGCTCACATACTATGGTTATCAGGCATATCTTGCAAAGGCTTTTCCTGAACGTTGGGAGCTTTATTTGGCACTTACAGCGATACCTATTGTATTGGTGCTTTGCATAAAAATATTTGGTGTGCCTCTGGATATGGTGCTTAAAGGGATAAGGGGCAGGAATGATATCATAAAGGAGAACGGAAATGGAAAATAACTTTTTTAAGAGCGTTATTGACGCAGACGATGCACCTGTGGTTATTTGCGACCTTGAGCATACGATAGTATATATGAACCCGACAGCGGTCAAAAGATATGAAAAGCGTGGAGGAGCGGCTCTTGTGGGCAGGTCCATAAAGGGCTGTCACAACGGGGATTCTAATGACAAGATAGAGCAGGTCATTGCATGGTTCAAAAAGGACAAGGGTAACAACAAGGTGTATACTTTCCGCAACGAAAAGGAAAATAAGGACGTTTACATGATAGCTCTCAGAAATGATGAGGGAGAGCTTATTGGATATTATGAAAAGCATGAGTACAGAAATATTGAAACTATGAAGCTGTATGATATGGAATAGGCTGAAAAAATAATTTATAAGGAGAATTTATGTTTACATTACTTAAACAAGAGGGTGCTGCACGCAGGGGGCAGTTTGAAACTGTTCATGGAACTATACAGACACCTGTTTTTATGAACGTGGGAACTTCGGCGGCGATAAAGGGCGGAGTTTCTTCCATTGATTTAAAAAATGAGCTTAAAACTCAGGTGGAGCTTTGCAATACCTATCATTTGCACGTCAGACCGGGCGACGACATTATATACAAAATGGGCGGACTTCACAAGTTCATGAACTGGGACAAGCCTATTCTTACAGACAGCGGCGGATTTCAGGTATTTTCTTTGGCCAAGCTGCGTAAAATCAAAGAGGAGGGCGTGTACTTCAACTCTCATGTTGACGGTCGCAGGATTTTTATGGGTCCTGAGGAGAGTATGCAGATACAATCGCACCTTGCGTCTACTATTGCAATGGCGTTTGACGAGTGTGTGGAAAACCCTGCTGAGCATAGCTATTCAAAGGCAAGCTGTGATAGAACGGTAAGGTGGCTTGAGAGATGTGTCGCTGAGCAGAAAAGGCTCAACGGACTTGAGGAAACTATAAACAAGCATCAGATGCTGTTCGGTATCAATCAGGGCTGTACTTTTGAGGATCTGCGTATCGAGCATATGAAGCGTATAAGAGAAATGGAATACTGTTCGGGCTTTGCTATTGGCGGTCTGGCGGTGGGTGAGCCTACTGAGGTAATGTATAACATTATAGAAAAGGTCGAGCCTTTTATGCCAAAGGATAAGCCGAGATATCTTATGGGCGTTGGCACACCGACAAACATAATTGAAGCTGTTTACAGAGGCGTGGACTTCTTTGACTGCGTAATGCCAAGCAGAAATGCACGTCACGGAACGCTGTTCACATGGAACGGCATTATGCACATCACTAATAAAAGGTATGAAACTGACTCTAGACCTATTGACGAGCATTGCGATTGTCCTGCTTGCCGTAATCACAGCAGGGCATACATTCGTCATCTGTTCAAGTCTGAGGAGCAGTTGGGCGGCAGGCTGGCAGTTATGCACAATCTGTATTTCTACAACACGCTCACTGAGAAGATAAGAGAGGCTCTTGACGAGGGCAGATTTGAGCAGTTCAGAAATCAATACAGCTCGCTTCTTGCTTCAAAGTGTGAGGATTAACAAAATATAACGGTATGACGCTGTTTTCGGAAAATGCAAAGATGTTATTTTGTATTTTGCGGAGATGGCGTTTTTTTGTTGGGTGGGGGGCTATTTTATTTGATGAAAGCATGGGTTTGTTGCTTCGACTGGCAAACGCTGTTCGCCCCTACAGAAAAGGTGTGGTAGCAGGCGTAAAAAGTGTGGGTGCAGATAAAAATATAAGGGAAGTCGAGATTGAATGTAAAGCTGTTTTTATAAATTATACAGGGGGATTATATGAGTATTTTTGAGCTTTTTCTTACTGCGTGTGGACTTTCTATGGACGCTTTTGCGGTATCGGTGACTAATGGGCTTTGTGTCAGAAAGGGGAGAGTCAGGGGAGCGTTGATGTGCGGTATCATATTCGGGCTTTTTCAGGGGATAATGCCTGCGATTGGCTATGCGCTGGGCATGAATTTTGCGGAGTACATAGAGAGGTTCGACCACTGGATAGCTTTGATACTGCTTGGATTCATAGGGTTGAACATGATATGCGGTTCGGGGGACGATGAGATCCAGACAGGTGGCAGGCTCACTTTCGGGGCGGTGCTTGTGCAGGGATTTGCGACTTCGGTTGACGCTCTGGCTGTGGGCATAAGCTTTGCGGCACTTGGCGTGGGCATAGTCAGGTCGGCGGCGTTTATATGTGTTGTTACGGCGGCCTTATCGTTCTGTGGGTTTATGCTTGGTAACAAATTCAGCGGAAAACTCAAAAGCAAGGCAAGGATAGTTGGGGGAGTTATTTTAATATGTATAGGGCTTAAAATATTCGCTGAACAGACTATATTTGTTTAAAACAACTTTCTTATTCACATAAATATGTATTGCATAGATATCTTTGTGAATTTTAATTTAACAATTACAGGTGTGTATGTTCATAAACAAGCCACAATATCAGTGTATAATAAATCTCGTGATTTTTAGACAAGTGTATAAATTTGCGATTGATGTACAAACTTATGATAAGTGTACAAAGTTATGATATGTGTATAAACTTGCGATAAGTGTAAAAATTAGTGCATGGTGACCGACAAGTTTATGGAAAGTCGGAGGGAGGAAAGGCTTTTTGTATAGCTGGTTTTATGAAAAAGCTATTTATTTTTGATCTGGACGGAACGCTTGTAAATTCTATTTATGATCTTGGGGACGCCATGAACGCGGTACTTGAGAGATATGGGTTTCCTGTGTTTGATTATGATACCTACAAGCATTTAGTGGGAAATGGTACTTTGAAGCTTGTTGAGCGGACTTTGCCTGAGAAGCTGAGAAGCGAGGAGAACATCAAAAAGTATCATGCTGAGTTCTCTGAGGAATACAACAAGAGATGTGTGAACAAGACCAAGCCTTATGAGCATATTTGCGAGGTGCTTGACACGCTTCGCAATGAGGGCATTATGACGGCGGTGGCTTCAAACAAGCCTGACGGCTTTGTGAACTACATTGTAAAAAATATTTTCGGTGAGAAAGATTTTGACCTGATCGAGGGCAAAAAGGACGGTGTTCCGACAAAGCCTGCGCCTGAGATAATATACAATATTCTTGGCACGCTTGGGGTCAAGGCTGAGGAAGCTGTGCTTATCGGAGATTCTGATGTGGACGTTATGACGGCAAAAAATGCTGATCTTGACTGCATTGGCTGTGAATGGGGCTTCAGGGGCAGAGAAGAACTTGAAAATGCGGGTGCGAAGTATATTGCGGAAGTTCCGCAGGACATAGTGAGCATTTGTCATGAGATAAACAGGATATAATTAAAACGGAGGATTTCATATATGAGTTTTGTAATGGCTGATTTTTACAAGAGGTTTGTTGACGAGGAGCTTGACAGCGAGGGCAGACTTAAAAGCTTTAAGCTTGACCTGCCTGAGAACTTCAACTTCTCATATGACGTTATAGATGAGCTGGCTAAGAACGTGCCTGATAAGGTGGCTATGCAGTGGGTCAACGAGGAGGGTGAGGAGCATATCTTCACTTACAAGGATCTTTCTGAAAAGAGCAGTCAGGTGGCTAACATGATGCTGGCACACGGAGTTAAGAAGGGCGATTTTGTTATGGCTGTTCTTAAACGTCATTATGAGTTCTGGTTCCTTGCTTACGGTCTTATGAAGATAGGCGCTGTTCTTGTGCCTGCAACTTGTCAGCTCAAGAAAAAAGACTATGTTTACCGCTTTGACGCTGCTTCTATCTCTTACATCGTGGCAACTGCGGAGGACGATGTTCCTAATCAGGTGGACAGAGCTCTTGAACAGTACAATGGCATGAAAGAGAAGTTCATCACTCACGGTGCTAAAGAGGGTTGGATAGATTTTCTCAGCGAAATGGACAAGTATCCAAAGACTTTTGAGAGGATCGAAACACACGTTACTGAGTCAATGCTCATGTATTTCAGCTCCGGTACTACCGGCTATCCTAAAATGGTACTGCACAAGTATTCACTGGCTGCGGCACACATTATCACTGCTAAGCACTGGCACCACCTTGACGAGAACTCACTGCACCTTACTGTTTCTGAGACAGGCTGGGCAAAGTGTGCATGGGGCAAGATGTTTGGTCAGTTCATCTGCGGTGCAACAACTTTTGTATATGACTTCGACAGATTTATTCCTGCAAACGTGCTGAAAGTAATTCAGGATTACAAGCTGACTTCTTTCTGCGCACCTCCGACAATGTACAGATTTTTCATCAAGGAGGGTCTTGAAAACTATGACCTTTCTTCACTGAAATATAGCTGTATCGCCGGTGAGGCTCTTAACCCTGAGGTATTCAACAAGTGGTATGAGTACACAGGTCTTAAGCTTATGGAGGGCTTCGGTCAGACAGAGGGCGCTGTGCTTGTGGGCAATCTTTACGGCATGGAGCCAAAGCCGGGCTCGATGGGTAAGCCTACACCCCTTTACAATATCGGTATAGTTGACAACGAGGGCAAGCCTGTAAAGGTAGGCGAGACAGGCGAGATCGTTGTTTACGCTAAGAGGGGCGAAAACCCTGCGCTGTTCAAGGAGTATTACAGAAACCCTGAGGCAACGGACAACGCTTGGAGATTTGGTATGTATCACACAGGCGACACGGCTTACATGGACGATGACGGTTACTACTGGTATGTTGGAAGAACGGACGACCTTATCAAGGCTTCGGGTTATCGTATAGGACCTTTCGAGATAGAGAGTATCCTTATGGAACACCCTTCTGTACTTGAGTGCGCTATCACGGCGGCTGATGACGCTATCAGAGGCAAGGTAGTTAAGGCTACTATCGTGCTTGCAAAGGGCTACACTGCTTCTCCTGAGCTTGCCAAGGAGCTTCAGAACTATGTTAAGCAATCAACTGCGCCTTACAAGTATCCTAGAATAGTTGAGTTCGTGGACGAGCTGCCTAAGACTATCAGCGGTAAGATTCGTCGTGTTGAGATAAGAGAGAATGACAGCAAGAAGAATGGGTAATTAATGCCGATATGTAGATAAATGGGACGTCGCTTTTCTGTGAAACAGAAATTGCGCTGTTCCCTACGTCTAGGTGATGTAAAAAATTATAGCACAGCTCTTTTTAATGAGGGCTGTGCTTTTTTGTTGGGTAAAGATGTGGCATATGGTTTGTTGCTTCGACGGGCGAACAGTGTTCGCCCCTACGGAGTTTTCAGAATATTTTATATTTTTTTGTGGCTATTTCAACTTCCGTGTTGATAAATGTAAACTTTTTTAGAAAGTATGATATAATATAGTATTGCATTAAATAAAAAAAGAGGGTGTAAAACTTGATCGATCTTGATGATTTTTGGTATATAGTCAGGTCGCAACATTATACCAAAAGAGAAATGGAAATAATATATGGCAATTTGGAATACGTTCCGCCAAAGCAAATAGATAAACTTTGGGATAAGGCTGTAGACAAATGGGGCGATTGGCAAGCTGCACAGCATATAGCTAAGAAATATGATGATGACGGATATCTTCGCAAGAAGGAATAGCATAAACAAAAATAAGCTGCTACAGAAAAAATCTGTGGCAGCTTATTCTATTTAGAATAGTCCTAATTTTAACCTATCAATATCGGCTCCTGATATCTGTTTGTACGAATTCATAAGATTTTGGATCATATTTAATGACGAGCGGGTCGAATGACCAGTTACATAGTGTACTGTCGGAGAAAATTTATTATAAGAAAAAATGGCTTTGGTTTTATAGGCTTGACCATACAGAACCTTTCCTCTTAGAATTTCAAATGAATTACCTTTCCCGTCTCTTGCAATATGCTTAAATGGTTTTGTTAATGATAATTGCTGGATCTTACATCTAAGTCTGTTTGTCATTTTTGAGCAAAGATCTAGCGTATTGAATCTATCAACAAAAATACTTCCACAGTCTTTACACAAATGTTTGTGACCTCTTATCTTAAGAGCTGTATAATGTTCATTATTTAGTGCATATCTTTGTTTCAATTTTAGGCGAAACAACAAAAAGATAATCACACTCATCTGCATTTTTCACGCAGTTCAAGTATATCAAATTCATCAAGACAAAGCATATTTTGGTTGTGGTTTATAAGCACATTCTATCCTTTCATTACAATTTTTTCGCAGAGGACAAAGCCTAATTGCTGAATTTAAAATGCAACACTCGTTCAGAGTAGACATCATTATTTGCATTATCTCCTCACCCAAACAATCCTCCGTCGATCTGTCCGCAGAAATAAAGATCATTCATAGTCGGCTCGCTTATAACAGCGTTTGGAGTGGGCTTTGTCTTTGATATGGTCTTTGACTTTGTGTCCTCATAATAAATGTTCTCGATAGGCAGCAAACCAATATCCTCTTTGGGAATATCCCACACCATACCCCTTATATGCTCAAAAAGCGCCTCTGGGCTGTCATTAGCGATAACAGAGCCTTTGTTAAGTATGATCAGGTCGTCTGTTATAGTGTCGATGTCGGAAACGATGTGTGTTGAGATTATTATAATGCTTGTTTCTTTGAGCTTCACCATTATCCGCTTGAACTGCTCACGCTCAAATGGGTCAAGACCTGCGGAAGGCTCGTCAAAAATCAGTATCTCGGGGGAGTTAAGGATAGTCTGTGCAATGGCAAGGCGCTGTTTCATTCCGCCAGAAAATGACTTTATCTTGTCATCAAGATTTTCAGACAGATTCACAAGCCCCAGCACACGTCTTATCTCGTCCTCAATAAGCGGCTCAGGCATTCCTTTTAACAGAGCCGAAAATCTGAGAAATTCATGGGCGGTGTAGCTTGGATAAAATGGCTGATACTGAAACTGAAAGCTCAGCTTTTCACGATATTTTTCGCCCATTTCAAAAACGTCCTGCCCGTCAAGGGTCACGCTGCCGCCCGACTTTTTTATCACGCCCGATATGCAGTTCATTATGGTGGTCTTGCCTGCGCCGTTTGGTCCAAGCAAAGCGTTTATGCCCGTATGAAATTCGCAGGTTATGCCCTTGAGCACCTGCTTTTTGCCGTATCTTTTGGATAAGTTTTCTACTCTTAAAACGCTCATATCATCACCACTCCTTATCGGTCAAAGCTTTTTTCATAATATCCGCTGTATCTCCATGCAGTCAGTCCGCTCAAAATCGCTGCAAGATATATGAATACAGCTACCGCTTCCGAACAATCAAAAGCCCTCATATAGTCAAGGTTGTTAAGCTGCCCATTTACGCTTGTGACAGCCGCAAACATATAAGGCGAAAGTGCTCCCACATAATGTGCGGCGGCGGACATGACCGCTATCAGCCCAGAGGTCAGCATAACATATTTTTTCACAGAGCGCACTTGCTTTGCCACAAGCACGAAAATGCCGTAGGTTATAAAAAGCGACATAAGCCTTGTGACATATAGCCATATTATTGTACCTCTAACAGTTAGCATTAAAGGCGCAAGGTCAAATTGCCACACGCTTTGTAAAGATGAGGTGCTGTACTTGCTCTGATGTAATGTTCCGCTTATAATAAGGTCTGCAAAAAAGCTCAGTGTGAACATTATAAATATCGCCGCTGATAAAATTATCTCCCGTGACTTAAAAAACGCTGACGAATTTTTAGATATCCTTATCTGCTGATCCATTCGTTTTTCGTAACTGTCCGCAACAAAAACACCCACAAGCAACAGCACAAATATCGGCATAATATCTACCGCCCGCAATTCGAGAAATTTCAAAAACGGCTCGTCATTTATCACCTGTGGAGTTGGAAATGCAGCGTAAAGTCGGCTGTTTTTCACAAGGTCGGTAGGTATATTAGCGTCTGTAAGACCCCTGCCTGTGCGAGCATAGCTTCTGATGCTTTCGACCATGAAACAACTGCGAAGCTCGGTCTTATACTTGTTCACGGCGGCTGTGATGTTACCGTTATAACCGCCTGCGTAACTCCTCAGCTCATAGTCCGTTATGTATTCATCACATTGATCAAGTGTCTTGTCTGCTGAATTTTCTATAAGTTCATTGTATATCTCCGCCGTTTCTTTGTTCATATAGGTAAGATTATTTGAAGAATCAAAGCTCCGATACACTGTGAATTTTGCGGAAGCTGAAAAAATTATCACTATGACAAAAAGCAGCCAGAATTTCTTTATGAGCCGTGAAGTCTGATAACTATACATACTTTTCATTATCCCACCTGCCTTTCAGCAAGAAGATATGTCCCTGCAGCAAAAACTGCGATCATGATGAACATAATAGCAAAATAAACAACGTATTCTCGTGCAGGTATTCCCCAGAAATTCATATAACCTGTGTCATTGAGCATATTGGTGTAATTGCCTGTTAAAATGTCAACGACAGGATTGGAAAGACTTGTGGTTTTCAGATATAATGGTACAAACATTGGCACAAGACAGACAGCTCCTGCAAGTATGGTCTTTCTGCAAAGCATTGAAAGAAACATAACAATACTTGCGGTGAAAAGCGCATAAACAAGTTTTGCGGCAAATACTGCAACTAGATATCCGCCAAAGCTCATATTCGCCGAACTTAGTTCAAAACCGCTCAGATATTGCAATGGCATATCAAGTTTAAAGCCGTTTGTATCGTAAATAAAAAGAGTTATAATATCCACAGTGTAAATTATCAAAACAAGAATTATTACAGCAACAAAGCCGGTACAAAGCTTGAAAAGTGAGAATTTCCTCACGCCCGTTTTGGTTATTCCAAAGCTTTTTATCCTGCCGCTTTGTATCTCTGATGAAAAAATGCTGAAAAGAAGCAAATAAACGCCGAACGGTATCAAAATTTCCGATGACATATAGTTTTCAAAGCCGTCAGCGGCTCTGGTGTCAATGATATCGTCCGACTTTTTTAGGTCTGTTATCACGGCGTTGTAATCGCTGATGAGCTTGTCGGAAAGCTTCAAAGAATACTCATCCGTAACGCCACGTCTTGCATTTCGGCTGTAACCTCGCACACGCTCGGAAATGAGCTTCAAAGCATTTTGCTGGGAATATAGCTCTCCCTCAATAAGAGAAAACATACTGTCAAGTCCTGCGCCTGCTTGTGAATTTTTCTGAGAGAAATCTATTATCTTTTCCTCAAGTTCCACAGGCAATTCAGCCTGCTTTACACCGCCTGTGTTGTGGTTATTCTGATAGTCGTTTATCTCGTTGTTAAGAGCGTTTTGCTCATCAGCAAGCTTTTGAGCGTCTTGGCTTACAGTTTCCGAGCCGCCTTTAAGATAGGTCATGTATTTTTCGCCATAAGCATAAGAAGGTCTGAGTACAGATATCAAAAAGGCGCAGGAAAGCAAAGCCAGCAATAAGCTTATCAAAGCTGACTTCGCCATATCTTTTCTTATCATAAATCTGAGAAGTTTCAAATCGTCACACCTCAAATATCAAGCTCTTACATTTCTGACTGTATCTCCGCATATGTATCATAATCCCATTCGCCGTTTGAAATAAACTTGTGCAGTTTAAAATCTTTATCCACAAGATAAGCGGCTGTATCAGCGTCGGGATTATAGGTCGAAAGAAGGAAATAATCCTCACAGTTATTGAATATCGTCATATAGTCGATATACTCATAGCCGTAAAAATACTTTTCATTGAGCTTAGCATCATCAATTATCTTCTGCGGTTTATTATCGTTATCAAGATAATAAAGCACATACTGATACATTTTGCCATTATCATTTGGCTCACGAACAAGCACTATCATAGTGTTATTGAAATACTGAAAATATCTTACAAAAGATTTGTCTTTAAAAGTGCAAACTGTGTCACTTTTTTCATTATCCTCATTATACCTATACAGCTTGTTTTCGCCATTAGAGTAATACACATCTCCGTCGGTCGGATAATACATATACGGCGTATTTTCGCTTATCTGAGAGCCAACATCAATGCCTGTATCCTTGACGTTCTGAGGGTCTGAAAGTGGAGCTATAAATAGGCGGACTGTATCCGTTTTTGGACAAAGCCTTGTAAAATAAAGCTTGCCGTCGCTTATGTAATAGGTATTGGCTTTTGTTATCTCGCTTTTGTCAGAGTTTTTGAGAGCGTATTTATATAGCGAATAGCCTGTGCTGAATCCGTTCTCGTCGGTCTCGCTCTTTTTGTATTTGCCCTCAACAAAATAGATATCTCCGTCTTTGTCCATAGACATACAGCCTAATATGCTGTCCTTTGGTGCAGAATACACTTCCGTGACTTCACCGCTGTTGTAATCCACTGTGACAATGCTGTAATCTTCTTTTTGCGTAGCAGAATTATACACTGACCTTACAGCGTATATAACGCCGTCATATATGGTATAGCAGGACAAGTTTGAATACTCTTGAAGCTTGACCTTTATCATTGCAAGGCTGTCGGATTCGATATCATATTCTGCAATGCCGTCATAGGTTTTGTAATACACAAAATTGTTTGCAAATGCAGTAGAAGAAGCTTCAGGACACAAAAGGTTTGTGGGAGAAGCAGAAAGTTCTTGTTGACCCTTTTCAGAAGAAACCGCCTTATCGGATTTTGTGCCAAGAGAAATGAAAAGTGTAACTGCAACTGCGGCAATTATAACTGCGGCTGTTGCGATAATAATTTTAGTTTTCATAATTCACACTCAAGTTCTATTATTGACTATCAACGGAAAGCGTTGTGCTGTAATTGCCATGTACCTTATCATTATAAATATGTACAGTTTTTACTAACTTTGAAGATGTACAACCTTTTAACCCAAACAAATGCTCAATTTTACCTGTGTCAGAGTGAGATGATCCACAACCAGTACCACCAACAGAGGCACTTGCATAAACATAACCGCTGTATTTACAATTTGGATTGTAAACATTGTTATTGTTACTTGATGTCCTAGTCCAAGCTTGACCAGCTACAGTTGAATTTGTTCTTATTCCTGTTACAAAACATGAAATATAAGCATTTGAGCCAGAACCACCAACTGCTCTGCCGTATTTTATGGCTTCATACGCACTAGCCCCAATAGCCATAGAGCTCATCATCATAACAGCAGCACCCATAGCTGCGATTCTCTTTACGATCTTTTTCATATTAAACGTCCCTTCTCAATGTAAGTGTAATTTTCTTTAAGTTTTGTTGCAGAGTAATTTAACTTTATCATATCACACAATTATTACAACGGATAATTGTGCATAATAAATATTTATATCTTCATTGGACTCAGCAGCTTTCAATTATATAAACCGAAAAAGCAGTGAAAATGGCTGATTGAAATACATAAGTTTGTATGTTTTCACAATTGCACGTACTTGTTTTTATTATTATTGCATAAAAATAGTGTACTGTATCACACCATGCACTATTAATTCCTATTTTACAGAATAGTAGATATCCATTATTTCTGATTCAGATATTTCACCACTTAAACTAAATATATATTCGCCATTATCCCACAAGATATTTATGAAATCATCATTTTTGTATATCATAAACTCATTTCCAAATTTATCCGATGAAGTTTTGAAATGACCACGTTCATTATCATAATATGAAGAATAAGAATCTGCTGTATATTGGTCGAAATATATACTCTTTTTCTTATCATCTGAATAATAGCATAATTCGATGTAGTTGTCAGTTGAAACACTTTCGCTTTCATCTAAAACAAAACCTTCCGGAACAGTAATACTATATTGCTTTTCTATCTTGCTTTTGTGATCGCCTATATCTTTGCTATCATGTTGAACAGATACAACGGTGTGATCATTGAAAATTTGCAGGAAGAAATTCCTTACTGCATTTCTTGCAGGTGCATAGGCGGCAACAGTCGTTGTACCCATAATGGCTGCCACAATTATGGCAGAAGCGATCCTTCGTCCTGTGGTTTTGATAAGCGGATAATAAATGCGGCTTTGGTTCTTTATGAGCTTTTCTTTTTTGTTCAGATAGTCCTTAGAAAACTCATAATTTTCGTACAATGACAGATTTAGGCTATTTAGTTCGTCGCAATACAAAGGTACAAGCTTTTTTAATTCTGATCGTGTATCACTCATCGTCGTTTATATCCTTTCTGAGTATTTTTCGGGCTTTTTCAAGTCTTGATTTTACTCCGCCAACAGATAAATGCAACTGCTTTGATATTTCCTTGACCTTAAAGCCATAGAAATATTTCATCATAATAACGTCACGATAAATATCAGGCAGCTTTTCGACCATATCAGCAACAATAAGCTGTTCAAAGTGGTCATAGTCTTCAGATATCTCCTTGATTTTTTCATCTATCTGAACATTGATACTGTGTTTGTTTTCTTTTGCAAGAATATCGATACACACGTTTCTATTAATAATAACTGTATAAGCGACTATTTCGGCTGGTTCTAAACTATGAATTTTTTTGAAATTTTCTGCTAACGCCAAAAATGTTTCAGAAACAGCTTCTTCTGCCAAGGCATTATTATGTAACTTTGACATTGAGAACACGAACAATTTTCTTTCAAGAGAGTCATATATTTTTCTGAACTCTGATTTATCATCATCGTCGATCAGCGTCATACAAACAGCGAGCACTTGATCACCTCTGTCTAATTTTGTAATAGACTTAGTATAGCATTATTTATATATAATTTCAAGGGGGATTGTCTGTAGAATTAACATCTTTTTGATTGTGAAATATTTGTTAACATCAACACGGAAGTTGAAATAGCTTTTTTTGTAAAAGTATTGACAAATATTTGACTTTATGGTATTATATAATATTACCATGACATATGGGAAATTATAGAGAATCGGGAGAGGTGCTTTTTATGAAGAATGGTATGAAGAAAACGGCGGCTGTTGTTATGGCGGCAATGCTTATGGGCACGGGGGCTGTTGTACCTGCGGTGGAGGATATGGGGATATTCTCACAGACGGCTATTGTTGCGGAAGCGGCGAGTGTTGGCAAGGTAACGGGGCTTAAATCTAAGACGCTTTCAAACAGTGAGATACAGCTCAACTGGAGCAAGGTAAAGGGTGCGAGCGGTTACACTGTTTATATGCGAAAAAACGGCAAGTACAACAAGCTTGGGGATTGCAAGGGTACGAGCTACACAGTTAAGAAGCTGCCTAATGCAACGAGAGAAAATTTTAAAGTAAGGGCATACAAGACTGTAAAGGGCAAGAAAGTTTACGGAAAATATTCCGCAAACTGGAACACGGCGACCAATCCGCAGGCTTGCAAGGGGCTAAAGGTAAGCAGCGTTGGCACTGACAGCGTTAAGCTTTCTTGGACGAAGATAGGCTGTACAAATTACCGCATTTATCAGAACATAAAAGGCGAATGGAAAGAGATAGGCAAGACCACAGGGACAAGCTACACTGTGAAGAAGCTTGCGCCTGCGACAAAGTATCAGTTCAAGATAAGGGCTTGCAAGCAAGACGACAAAAAGACGAATAATAATCACTATGGCAAGTATTCGGGGGTTGTGACGGCGACAACTAAGAAAAGTGATAAGATAACACAGGCTGATATTGATGCTATGAAAAAAGAACTCACAGCATATTCAAGAGAAAAAGCAACGTATATAAGAGAAAATTATAAAAATTTTGACGGATATGGTGAAATGTACAATACCTTAGACGAATTTTTCGACTATTATGCAGAAGATTGTACACCCGAAGGAGCAAGTTATGATGCAGTATATGTAATTCCGTATACGCAAGAAACTCTTAACGATACTATTGACCTATATAAGAGAAAACTTGATTACCTGTATCAAAAGAGAGACGATGTATACTATGTTGTATATATAGAAAACTGCCCGAACGGTCATAGGGTAAATTCCAACCCTTGTTGGGCAACATATTTCCTTTATTAAAAGCGGAAACATATAGCACAATTTCATTCAAACGTGTTGACTTTTGTGCATTTCAGGTGTATAATAAAACTGAAAATAGATAAGAAAATGTACAATGCTCTTATGGGTGTTGTGCATTTTTTGTATCATATGGTTATCCTAATTGAGAGGTGAATGTTTTGCAGGCGGTTTATGAATATCCTCCGAAGCTGTCAAGGGCGGAGAGGCAGGTCAAGGCGGCACATGATATTGAAGAACACAGGAAAATGCAGAGGAATATGTATAAGAATATCCTGCTTGGGGTCGTTATCATCATAATTGGTGCGGTGTTTGCAAGTGCGGTCTTTGCCAAGGTTCTGCTTATACTGCTGGGGGCTTGCAATTGTTCTGTGGGCGGACTTATGTACTGGTATTACTCGCTTTCACGGGACGCTGATGTTTACACGAGGATATATGAGGATCACATTGAACACTCTCAACGCATGGGGCTTTCTAAAAGCTATCTGCACATATGCCTTTACTATGAGGAGGTAGAGAAGTCTTATCAGACGAATAAGGGCAGACTCGTTTGCGTGCTGAAAAATGTGGAGAAGTCAAGCTTTGTGGTAAAGGACAAAGAGGGCAGGGAGAAAGCTTTTGTGCCTGAGGACGGTATGATAGCTCTGAGCTTTCAGGACACTAAGGGCAAGCTTGTGCTTATCAATGACTTTTATGAGAAGATAGGTTATCCACACAAGGAATACAACAAGATAGAGGACGAGGAGGACGATTATTACTCCGAGGAGGATATGAAGTGGGACAGGCTTCATAAGCATGGGCTGTAGTTGTAAACTTTTTGTTAAGCCCTTGAAATGTGAGGCGGAATGTGATAACATATTATTGTATCAATACACTTAAAACACTATGACCGAGAGAGTAGTTTTGCTAAGGGTCTTCAGAGAGAAGCTGCGGCGTGTGTGCGTTTTCTGAAAGCGGCTTTATATCCTGACAAAATGAAGTTCACTTGCGAGTGGTCATGCCGAATGAGAGATAGTCTTTAGTAAGCGTGAACGTCTGTCTGCGTTAAGGACGGGAGAGTGTTGGCTCTTTACTGATAGGTGGTATAAACAAGAATTTCAAAGTCTTGTCCTGTTTAGTCGGGGCAGGGCTTATTTTTATAGGAGGATAAGTAATGAAAGAACAGTTGAAAAGCATTGACGAGCGTGCGAAAGAAGAACTTTCACATATTGATGACGCCAAGCTGTTGGAAGATTTCAGAGTAAGATTTCTTGGCAAAAAGGGAGAGATAACTTCCATACTTAAGCAAATGGGCAAGCTTTCCGCAGAGGAAAGACCTGTTATCGGTCAGCTTGCAAACAAGGTAAGAGCTGATATCGAGAATGCTCTCAATAAGCGTAAGGAAGAGCTTAAGAGCAAAATGGAGCAGGTAAGGCTTACAGAGGAAGCTATAGACGTTACGCTTCCGGGCAAGAAAACAAGAATAGGCAGACCTCACCCTCTGAACGCTACTCTTGAAGAGGTAGAGGAAGTGTTCCTTGGCATGGGCTTTGACATCGTTGACGGTCCAGAGGTTGAAACAGACCATTATTGCTTCGAGGCACTGAATATGCCTAAATCTCACCCTGCAAGAGATACGCAGGATACATTCTACATCAATGAGAACGTTGTTCTTAGAACACAGACTTCTTCTGTTCAGATAAGAACAATGGAAAAGAGAAAGCCGCCTATAAGAATCATTTCACCTGGCAGAGTTTACCGTTCTGACACAGTGGACGCTACACATTCACCGCTGTTCCACCAGATAGAGGGCCTTGTTATCGACAAGGGCATCACTATGGCTGATCTTAAGGGTACGCTGGAGCTTCTTATGAAGCGTCTTTACGGCGAGGACACTCAGATAAGACTTCGTCCACACCATTTTCCATACACAGAGCCTTCTGCTGAAGTTGACCTTATGTGCTTCAACTGCCATGGCAAGGGCTGTTCAATGTGCAAGCAGGAGGGCTGGGTAGAGCTTCTCGGCGCAGGTATGGTACACCCTAAGGTACTTGAGGGCTGTGGCATTGACCCTGAGGTTTACAGCGGATTTGCATTTGGTATCGGTCTTGAAAGAATAACAATGGGCAGATACAACATCAATGATATGCGTCTGCTTTATGAGAACGATATGAGATTTTTAGAGCAGTTCTGATGAATGAAGTTATGAGCCAGAGCAGGCTTTACAGAAAGCTTGTGCCGTCAAAGGCTAAGCTTGTAACGTCTGCGGCTATCAGCACACTTATGGCGCTGATAGTAGGCGTTGGCGGTGGGTTATCGGTCATGCTTGTAAAAGAACAGCAGAGTGCATGGGATATGCTCATGCTATGTGGGTTTCTGGTGATTTTTCTGGGTATCCTGCTTTTTATCGGAATAAGAGGATTTAAAAGGCAGGTAAAACAATACAGAGGGAACCTTGCAAGGCTGGAGCAATTTGACGCTCAGGATATGCTGGCTTTGGAAAGCGAGATAGAGGGAAGCGAGTTCAAATACAAGACCTTTTATCTACTTGACAGATATATGTATGTGCCTAAGGCTAAACTGCTTATAAAATATACGGATATTAGAGAGTTCAAGACCATAGTTCACAGCACAAATGGTGTCAATGACAGCATGAAAGCTGAGATAACTGATAATTTCGGGATAAAGTATACTGTGAACATAAAGCGGTGGAAGGATTTCTATATTTATAGACCACTGTTTTTAAAGGACTTGGATGAGAAGATACAAAACTGCGGTAAATGATAAGATTACGGAGGAATAATAAATGGATTTGTCAATGAAATGGCTTGCAGACTATGTAGACTGCGATATGCCGATAAAGGATTTTGTTTCCGCTCTGACGCTTTCAGGCTCAAAGGTAGAGTGCTTTGAGCAGGAGGGCAAGGATATTTCTAACGTTGTTGTGGGCAAGGTAGTTTCTATGGAGCGTCACCCTGATTCTGACCATATGTTCATTACTCAGGTAGACGTTGGAGAGGACGAGCCTGTTCAGATAGTTACAGGCGCTCAGAACGTTCATGAGGGAGATTTTGTTCCTGTTGCAAAGCACAAGTCATCTGTTCTACATGAGGGCAAGCAGGTGAAGATAACAAAAGGTAAGCTGAGAGGCGTTGCGTCAAACGGTATGCTTTGCTCACTGGGCGAGCTTGGACTTTCTGTTCACGATTTCCCATATGCTATTGAGGACGGAATTTTCATTCTTGGCGATGACTGCGACAAGACAGTAGGCAAGGATATACATGAGGCTATTGGATACAATGACACAACTGTTGAGTTTGAGATAACTTCAAATAGACCTGACTGTCTTTCTGTTATCGGTCTTGCAAGAGAAACTGCGGCTACTTTCGGCACTGAGCTGAAGGTCAAGAAGCCTGAGTTCAAGGGCATTGACGGGGATATCAACGATATGCTCAAGGTAAAGATACACAACACTGACCTTTGCAAGAGATATATGGCCGGTATCGTTAAGAACGTAAAGATAGGTCCGTCACCTCGTTGGATGAGAGAAAGACTCAGAGGCTGCGGCGTTAGACCTATCAACAACTTTGTTGATATTACAAACTATGTTATGCTTGAATACGGCAGACCGATGCACGCTTTTGATCTGAGATATGTTAAGGACGCATCTATCAACATTAGAAACGCTAAGGCAGGAGAAACTATCACAACTCTTGACGGCGAAGTAAGAGAGCTTTCAGAAGAGATGCTGGTCATTGCTGACGCTGAAAAACCTGTTGCAGTTGCAGGCGTTATGGGCGGTGAATACAGCGGTATCATGGACGATACAACTACTGTTGTATTTGAGTCTGCTTGCTTTGACGGCGCAAGCGTAAGAACAACAGCCAAGAAGCTTGGCATGAGAACTGACGCTTCTGCAAGATATGAAAAGGGTCTTGACCCACATGAGTGCTATGAGGCTCTTATGAGAGCTTTCCAGCTTGTTGAAGAGCTTGGTGCTGGCGAGGTCGTAAAGACTTACATTGATGAGAACTATGAGGACGAGACACCTAAGACGGTTGATTTCGACCCTGAGTGGATAAATAAGTTCCTTGGTACTGAAATACCTGAGAGCGACATGGTTGAATATCTCACAAGGCTCGGCTTTGAGATAAAGGACGGCAAGGTAGTTTCGCCATGGTACAGAGTGGACATTGCCTGCAAGGCTGACGTGGCAGAGGAAGTTGCTAGACTTTACGGTTACAACAAGATACCGAACACTATCGTAAGAGGCGTTGCACAGGCTAAACTCACCGAGGCGCAGAAGTTTGACAGACATATACAGAGATCTATGCTCGCTATGGGTCTTAACGAGATATCTACATTCTCATTCATTTCGCCTAAGTATTTTGACAAGATAAATCTTCCTGCTGACTCAAAACTGAGAAAGACAGTTGTTATCACAAATCCTCTTGGCGAGGACACCAGCGTTATGAGAACGACTATCATTCCGTCTGTATGTGAAGTGCTTGCAAGAAACTACAGCTACCGCAACCCTGAGTGCTATATCTTCGAGAGAGGAAACGAGTATATACCTGTTGAGGGCGAGGTGCTTCCTAACGAGCCTGAAAGACTTGGTTTTGGTTTCTATGACATTGAGACGAAGGCTGATTTCTATGACATCAAGGGCTTTGTCGAGGGTCTGCTCTCTAAGCTCGGCGCACAGAAAGTTGAATTTGAAAAGGCTACTGCTGAATGTAGCTTTGACGAGTTCTATGCTTTCCACCCGGGAAGAGTTGCTGTTGTTAAAGTAAATGGTGAGGAGATCGGCATTTTTGGCGAGCTTCACCCAAGAGTTCTGGAGAACTACGGCATTGACGCAAGAGCTTATGTGGGCAAGATAAATGTTCCTGAGCTTATGGCAAGCTGTGTTGCTCAGAAGACATATAAGCCACTGCCTAAGTATCCTGCTACAACAAGAGATCTGTCTATCGTTTGTGATGACGATATCCCTGCGGCTCTTCTTGAAAAGACTATAAGCAAGGCTGTTGGCTCGATACTTGAAAAGGTAACGCTTTTTGACGTTTACAAGGGCGAGCAGATCGAAAAGGGCAAGAAGTCTGTTTCATACTCCATTTCAATGCGTTCACATGACGGCACGCTTACTGACGAGCAGGCTGACAAGGCTATGAAGAAAGTTCTTGAAGCTCTCAAGGCTATCGGTGCTGAACTCAGAATGTAAAAAATATAGTGCTTGATTTGTATAAAGTGCATAAATTTTGCTTTTTGACTTGTTATTTTGAAACAAATGGAGTATAATAATATCAGGCGTATTGCTGATATTAATACATTGCAGAGGGGCTGAGCATAATGCACGAACAAACTATGGAATTTTCAGTACAGCACGACAAGGAGGCTGAGCTGAAAAAGACACTTACAATTATATATGACGCTCTGAAAGAGAAGGGCTATAATCCTATTAATCAGATCGTAGGTTATATTCTTTCTGAGGACCCGACCTACATAACGACATACAATAATGCCAGAAGTCTTATTCGTCATATTGACAGAGATGAACTTTTGCAGGCATTGGTGAAGTCCTATCTTGAGTCATAACTGATATTTAAAGGCGGTAGTTTTTACCGCCTTTTTTGTTTTACGTCAGAATTTACCTGAAACGTATTTTTGTATAAAGCCGTTTTCTGAACATAATAGTATAAGATGATAAGAAAACGGAGGGCTTCATATGAAGATAAGAAATTGCATGGCACTTATTTGTGCAGTTGTAGCGCTCAGTGCTTGTGGCAGGACAGTGATAATGCGTGAGGGAAATTCATCAGAGGGAACAAGCTCGGAAGTCATCGAGCCTGTGGCTGTGGGAAAGAAAACCGCAAAGGAAAAGATAGATCTTTCGGGGCTTTCACATGACAAGGTCGGATATGGTCAAGGCGTTCTTGTGGACGAAAAGAACAGGACGACTGGTGCGCTTGATTTTAATGCACAATACGGCAAGCTTAACGCAAAGGCTATAAATAATGATGACAAGATATATCTGACCTTTGATCAGGGGTATGAGAACGGATACACTGAAAAGATCCTCGATGTGCTGAAAGAGAAAAAGGTCAAGGCGACTTTTTTTCTTTTGCAAGATTATGCAGAGAAAAATCCTGAGCTTGTGAAGCGTATGATAGACGAGGGGCATATTGTGGGAAATCATTCGGTACACCATTATTCTATGCCGACGCTTGGGCAGGCGGAATGTGAGTCGGAGATAAAGGATTTCCATAAGTATATGGAGGATAACTATGATTATACCATGACAGTGTTCAGACCGCCTATGGGCGAGTTTTCGGAATTTTCTCTTGGAGTGACGGCAAACTGCAGTTATGAGACTGAGCTTTGGAGCTTTGCTTACGCTGATTGGGACGTGAACAATCAGCCTGATGAAGGACAGGCACTTGAAAAGCTTGTGAATGCGGTTCACCCGGGGGCTATTTATTTGCTTCACTCGGTATCGAAAACCAATACTGATATTCTCGGGGACTTTATTGACAGAGTAAGGGCTGGCGGATTTGAATTTGGCTGATAAGAGAATATGATGAAGAGAGGCCTTGTGCCTCTCTTTTTGTTATTTTAGGGACATTTGTAGCTGATTTGTAATATGTTAGTCTATTGACAAATTGTTAAAAGTATGTTATATTTTAAATACGAACAGAAACATGAGTTTCTTTAAGGAGGAAATAAAATGGTAAAAAATAAGGTGCTTACACCTGTATTGGCAGGCGTTTTGGGTCTTAGCATAGTTGGCTCAGGTCTTGGCTATTATTTTGTAAATAAAGACAGTAATGATGGTAAAACTGAGGGCGGCAAGGCTAAGCTTACTCAGGTGGCAGATAATATAAACAACACTCTTGGCACGGCTGAAAAGGCTATCAAGGGCGAACTTGATTTTGCTTACAACGCAACGGCTACTGTTTCATTCGGCGAGGGCTTCACAGAAAAGGCAGGTGTTAGCTTACAGCCAATTTCTGTGACAACTGTTACAAAGCAGAAGGGAAGCAACACTGCAGCAGATGTTTCGCTGACATATGGCGGAAATAATCTTGTGTCTGCTAATGCTGTATATTCCAGAGATAACAAGTCGGCTTATGTTCAGATACCTGAGCTTTCTGACGCTTATCTTATGGTTAACGTTGACAGCCTTAAAGACAAGGTAGGCAGTGAGCTTTCTTCACAGGGCATTGACCTTGATTCTCTCTTTGATTCTGCTGAAGGCGCTGATGTTGATTTTGATACTGACGCACTTGAAAAGGATCTGGAGGAATACAAGAAGGTTATGGAGGACTCTTTCCCTAAGCCTGTTGACGGTGAGAAAAAGACTGGTGACATTGACGGAAACGAGTACAGCTATACAACTAAGGAATACACTATCTCAGGCAATGATGTAAAGGCTGCTTTTAAGGCTGTTCTTGACAAGGCTAAGGATGACGCTACGCTTAAAGATATGTTCAACAAGGCAGGCGTGGCTGACAAGCTTGGTATGTCATATGATGATATAATCTCACAGTATGCTGATTCTATGGATTCACTTTTTGAAAGTGATAATCTTGACGAAACTGCAACATTTAACGCTTACTACAGCGGTGACGATTTTGCGGGCTTTAGCCTTGAAAAAGACGGCGAGGGTGCAACTCTTTACACCATTCTTAAGGACGACGTTGTGGCTGTTGATTTTACCCTTAACATGGGCAGTGAGGGCAGTGCATCATTCAAGGGTTCTGCAAATACTGTTGACGGTGTTACAAATGGCAAGTTCACAATGAAAATGGAAACTGCGGCTGATTCAGATATAGACGCTGACATGACTTCTGCTGACGGTGGACTTTCCCTTGAGCCTACCATGGCAGTTTCACCGAGCATAAACTTTGACACAATGGAAGCTGAGGTGACTCTCAAAGACCTTAAAGAAGAGGGTGACGCATTCTCAGGTACTATCAGATTTGATGTGAATGGTACATCTGATTCTCAGGCTGTATCAGGCTGGGTAGAGCTTGCTTCTGCTTCAACTGCTGACAAGCTTGACCTTTCTGTTGAGTTTGGCATGAACGGCAAGCAGTTTGTTACAATGTCAGTTACAGGAAATAAGACAGAGGCTTCTGATATCACTGTTCCGTCAGGCGACAAGATCTATGACATGACAAATGACGATCAGATGAATACATACCTTGCAGGCTGTGACAGTGACGGATTTGTTGCTAATGTAAAGAAAGTTCTTGGTGACGAGGTCTACAATATGCTTGTAAATGCAGAGGGTGATCTTGAGTCAGATTATGATGACTATGGTGATTATGATGATTATGATGACTACGATCTCTCTGATATTGATCTGTCAGATTATGATCTGAGCGCAAATGCATAATAGATAAAAAATTAAGAGGATCGCATTGAGCGGTCCTCTTTTTTTAGCTGATAACACGATAATTCTCGGCTGCTTCTTCTTTTTTTACATACTCGGTGACATTGAGAACTTCCACCTTGACAGGCTTCTGACCCATATTTATGGTGATAATGTCGCCAACTTTCACGTCATATGAAGCTCTTGCAATCTTATCGTTCACAAGCACCTTGCCTGCATCGCAAGCTTCGTTTGCAATAGTACGTCGTTTAATAAGTCTTGTGACTTTCAGGTATTTATCAAGCCGCATATTTTCCTCCTTTGTAGTAAAAAAGACCTAACCCGCAGGCTAGGTCTGAGTGGCATAAGCTTTAGATTACTTGTTTACAGCGTCCTTAAGAGCCTTGCCTGCCTTGAATGCAGGAACTTTCTTAGCTGCAACAGTGATCTGCTCCTTTGTACGAGGATTGATAGCTGTCTTTTCAGCTCTCTCTCTAACCTCGAATGTACCGAAACCTACCAGTGAGATCTTCTCGCCGTTTGCAAGTGTCTCTGATACAGAATCAATAACAGTTGTAAGTGCCTTCTCAGCGTCCTTCTTTGAATAATCGCCCTTTTCTGCGATAAGATTGATCAGTTCTGCCTTTGTCATTGTTTTTACCTCCAAATTATTTTTAACGAATAAAGTTATTCATTCATTTTGCTCTCGCCAATAAGCGTCAAGCTCATTTATGCTCAGGGCGGTCATATCCTGCCCGTTTTGCCTTACAGCATTTTCTGTTTTCTCAAACTTTTCGATATAATTATTATTTGTATCCGTCAGCACTTCTTCAGCGTCAAGGTCAAGCTTTCTTGCAAGTGAAGCACAAGTGAACATTATCTCGCCAAGCTGTTTTGCAACTACGGCTTTATCACTGTCAGCACTGTTTTCAAGAGCCTTAACAGCATTTTCAAGTGCGCTGATATCATGAGCATTGTCATACTCGATACCTGCTCTTGCTGCACGTTTGCTTAACTTCTGAGCTCTCATAAGTGCAGGAAAGTTCTTTGGAACGCTTTTAAGGGTATCGGAATAAGTTTCCTGTCCCTTGGTTTCTTTCTTGATAGTGTCCCAATTTTTAAGCACTGTTTCAACGTTGTCAGCTTCTACGTTTCCGAAAACGTGTGGGTGCCTGATGATAAGCTTTTTACAAATATCAGTTATCACATCGTCAAGTCTGAAATTGTTGTTTTCGGTCTCGATAACTGTATGGAAAACCACCTGCAAAAGAACGTCGCCAAGTTCTTCTCTCATCATTTCAGGAGAGTCACAGTCAATTGCTTCCATTACCTCATAGACTTCTTCAAGAAAATCTTTCTTGATAGACTTATGGGTCTGGACCTTATCCCACGGACAGCCGTTCTCGCTTCTGAGAATTACCACGATATCCGCAAGATCATTGATATCAAAGCTGTCTTTAGAAAGCAATTCCTTAATTTTATCGCTCATTACATCATTACCTTTCCAAAAGGGTGCTTATTAATAATAAACCATTTTGCTCAAAATTTCAAGGGTTTTGCGGATTTTTTTTTGAAAATATGTAATTTACAATATTTTTCGGCGTTTCGCACAATAAATATAAACAAAAAAAGTACATTGTGCTACCAATTCCTATAGAAAAAAGGGTCACAAATCTATGATTTATTTGCAAATGGGCTATTTTCGTAAGTGTTTCGTGTGACAAAACGGCTGTCACACTGCACATGATTGCGGCGTATGTGGGCTTTACGAAAATTTCGCTCACTTTTGGTTTTAGATCCGTCATTTTGCAAACTGAGCGTACGGATAGGACGCATATGAAAACCTCTGAAACAAGAGTAGAAATAGCTGCTCCTGATATATTTATTATGGGCTGTCTTATAAGTATAATGTTCAGAAATAGCTTGATAATTCCACCTGCCAACATAATTATTATGGCTTTGTGAGGTTTTCCCAGGGTTTGCAGGATAGAAAAGCATGGTGTGGCTATGGCAAGGAATATTACTGCTATTCCAAGTATGGACATTGGCATTATACAGACCTGTATCTCAGTTTCACGGCCTCCGAAAAGAAAACGCAGGATAGGTTCTGACAAAACTGCTATGCCCATGCCTGCGGGTATGGCTATGATACTGGTGACGATGAGCATTTTTGTAAGGCCTGACTGCATGGCTTTTTTATCATTTTTGGCACAGCTTTCTGCAAGTGAGGGGAGTATGCTTTTGCCAAACATTGCGGTGAGGGTCGGCACGAGTCCGAAAACTGTTACGGCAAGTCCTGTGTAAGAGCCGTAAATGAAGTTCGGGAGCATATCGGTGGTGAGCTTATCAGAAAGCAGGCTGTCAAATGTGTGTGGAGAAGCTTTCATGGCGGTTTTGATACACGGATTGACAGTGAGCATATCTATCATGTTGGCAAAGGTCATTATCACTGAGATAAGTGCGATCGGAAGACAGCAGACGACAAGCTTTTTGGCTGTTGCTCCTGTGGGGTCTGTTATGGTATCTCTTTGAAGCATTTGCTTTGTTACGCTGTCGCCTTTGATCTTGCCTGATATGAGAATATACAGGCAGGCGATCGCAGAGGCTATGGACGAACCCAGGATAGCTGCGGCAGCTATAAATGGAAGTGCAGCGGAGGCTGCCTGACGTGAGTTTTCATAGGCTGTGCCGAATATCATGCCAGTTTTATCATATATATCGGAGATATGATACATTAGTCCGTAGGCGAAACCAAGACCCAGGATAAGTTTGAAAAGGGTTTCTATCACTTCTGATACAGCGGTCGGTATCATATTCTGCAAGCCCTCACAGTAACCGCGTTCCACTGACATAATGGTACAGAAAATAATAGATGGGGCAACGCACATGAGAGCATATTTTGTGTTTGGTTCGCCGACTACATTGCGTGACAGAAAATCTGAGGTGAGTATCATTACTGCAGCAGCGGCTGCGCTGATGATCGTGAAAAGAAAAAATGCAGTTCGCTTGGTATGACGCATATTTGAAAAGCGTTCAAGGGCATAGTTTTCAGCGGTAAGGCGAGCCATGGTGGAGGGGATACCTGAAACGACTATGGCGAAAACTGGTGTGAAAACTGAGAATGCTGAAGCGAAATATCCCATGCCTGTGCCGCCCAGAAGATTAGTAAGAGGTATCTTATAAAGAAGTCCCAGAATTTTAGTTATCAGAACCATTGCAAGCAATATTGCTGAGCCTTTTATAAAGCCTTGTCTTTTCATCTGTCAACCTGCTTTCTGACTTGTTTTTATATGATCTTATGCTGTTATGGTGGGTTTTATTACGGTTTGTCCATATGTCCGGTGGATATGCAGTTGTTTAAATTGCACAAAAATAGAGCTTAGGGTGCTAATACTAAAAAAAGTTTGCGTAAACACTTTATTTTATAGGAAAAATGTGATATAATCATATTATGTATTTTTAAGAAAAAGAGGTAAAAAAGTCATGACTTATAAGTTTTCAGAAAAGGTTTCTCATTTGCAGGCTTCTGCTATCAGAGAGATACTTAAATTTACTTCTGACCCAGAGGTAATTTCATTTGCGGCAGGCAATCCTTCTCCTGAGGCATTCCCTGTGGACGAGCTTAATAGGATATCAGAAGAGATATTCAAGGAAAATCCTATCGGCGCACTCCAGTACAGCCTTACAGAGGGATACACTCCGCTGAGAGATCTCCTTAAGAAAGAGCTTGAAAAGAAGGGTGAATTTGATCCTGAGAGAGATGATCTTATCATCACAAGCGGTGCTCAGCAGGCTAACGAGCTTGCTTGTAAAGTTCTCTGCGACCCAGGCGACGTTCTTTGCTGTGAAGCTCCAAGCTTTATAGGCTCACTTAATGCATTCAAGTCTTACAATGTTGAGCTTAAGGGTATCACGCTTCATGAAGACGGAGTTGACCTGAAAGAGCTTGAAGAGGCTTTCGCTACAGGCAAGGTAAAGGTATTCTACATTATCTCTAACTTCCAGAACCCTACTGGTCTTACAACTTCTCTTGAAAAGAGAAAGGCTATCTACGAGCTTGCTAAGAAGTACAGTGTTATGATACTTGAAGATAACCCATACGGCGACCTGAGAATAAAGGGTGAGGCTATCCCGTCTATCAAGAGCATGGACAAGGACGGTCTTGTTATGTATTCAAGAACATTCTCAAAGATACTTGCTCCTGGTATCAGAGTTGGCTACATTTCCGCTCCAAAGGAGATAATCGGAAAGATAGTTGTCTGCAAGCAGGTGGCTGACGTACATACAAACATCTGGGCGCAGATGCTGGCTTATAACTTCATGAAGGAAAATGATATCGAAGCGCATCTTGCTTCGCTGAGAGTGATCTACAAGCATAAGCTCGAACTTATGATAGAGCAGATCGAGAAGAATTTCTCTTCACAGATCAAGTTCACAAGACCTGAGGGCGGTCTGTTCATTTGGTGTACTCTTCCGGAGGGCAGTGACATGACTGGTTTCTGCAAAAAGGCTGTTGCAGAATATAAGGTAGCCGTTGTTCCGGGCAATGCTTTCATGGTAAGCGAGTCTGACAAGACAGCTTCATTCAGATTGAACTTCTCAACTCCTACAGACAAACAGATAATTGACGGCTGTGAGAAGCTTGGCAAGCTTTCTAAGGAAATGTTCGGCGATTAAGATAAAATGAAAAAAGTTCCTTTTACGCCTTTTCAGCTTGTGCTTACGGTGGTAAATACGGCGGCTCTAATGTTCTGCATGGGGTGTGATTGCTTTGTGCTGATAGTGGGCATGACGGCAGGCAGGACAAAGCCTTATGTGGTGGATCTTGTGCTGAGTCTTCTTGCTATGGCGGTGTTTATTCTGCTTGTGTTTTCAGCAGGCAGGATAAATATTTTCAGTGATAAAGCTGACCCCGATGGGGACACTGCACCTGCGGTATCGGCACTTAGGACGTATTTTTGTATCTTGTTTTTTGATATCTCAGGAGTGCTGGGTCTTATGCTTGCGGGAGCGTTGGGGGTTGAGTGGGCTAAAAAAGCTATTATAATTTTTGCTCCTGTCGTTTTTGTCCTTGCAGCGATTGTTTATTTTATTCTATCGGGCAGGATAGGTCTTGATGATTTTTCGGATAGTGACGGGGAAGAATGATATTAAAAAGGGGAGGTCTGTCATGAAAAGTGCATTGAAAAAGGATACTGTCAGAGAGATAAGGCACTCGTTGGGCAGATTTCTCTCTATTTTTCTGATAGTTCTTCTTGGCTGTGGATTTTTCTCTGGTATCAAGGCGACTATGCCTGATATGATAGACACGGCGGAGAAATATTTCAGTGATAACAGACTTATGGATATTAAGTTAATGTCGTCTATAGGCGTTAAGTCTGAGGACGTTGAGGCTGTGAAAAAAGCTGATGATGTTCAGGGCGTTATGGCGGGATATTCTAAGGACGTTTTCTATTATCATGAAAATCAAAACCTTGTGCTGAAATTCATGTCCTTCAACAATGTTGTTGATGAGAACAGCCCTAATAATCTTGATAAGCCTGTTTTACTAGAGGGCAGGCTTCCTGAAAAAAAAGGCGAGTGCGCAGTAGAGGTAAAAATGAGTTCGCCTAACACCTTTAAGTTGGGCGGAGAGATAAAGATCAACGAGCCTGACTCGTCAAAAAATATAACTGATACTTTGGCAACTGACACATACAGGATAGTTGGTATTGTGGCTTCACCGCTTTATATCGGCTATGAGCGTGATGCGACCACAGTGGGCAACGGAACTGTGGTAAGCAACGTTTTTGTGCCTGAGAGCGAGTTTGTGTGCGATTATTACACTGAGCTTTATGTGAAATTCAAAGGCACTGACGAGCTTGACCCGTTTTCCGACGAGTACAAGCAGGCTGTGAAAGATAAGAGCGTTCAGGCGGTGGAGTTTTTTGAGGACAGTGTGAACGCAAGGTTTGAAAAACTAAGCAGTGACGCTCAGGACAGTATTGATGTCGCTCAGGAGAAAGTTGACATCTTGAAACAGGCGCTTGCCTGCGACGAAAATCAGCTTACGGAGCTTTTGACAACGGCGCAGAAGTCGGTTGAGGAAGCTCAGGAGGCTTATGATAAGGCTGAACAGAGTGGTTCTAGTGCAAAGTATCTTGCAAGGTCACAGCTTTTAAAAGCACAACAGCTTGAAGAAGTGGCAGGAAAGCTTCTTGAAGACAAAAAGACAGGAAGTACGGCGGCTTTTGATGAATATAATGGTCAGCTTGCGGCGGCAGAAGATGAGATAGCCGTAGCGAAAAAAGAACTTGAAGCCGTTAAAACGCCTGCATTCTATCAGTATGACAGATTTGAGGCTAGCTCTGATTATAGTTCCTTTTATGGGGACGCTCAGAAGGTCGACTCTATCGCAAAGGTGTTTCCTGTGTTCTTTATTCTTGTGGCGGCGCTTGTGTGCCTGACCACAATGACTAGAATGGTAGAGGAACAGAGAACGCAGATAGGTACATACAAGGCTTTAGGATACAGTGGGGCAAGAATAGCTGGAAAGTATCTTTTCTATGCAGCAATAGCGGCATCAGCAGGAAGCTGCATAGGCGTTGTTGTTGGATTGCAGATCTTTCCGAAGATAATTTATAGTTGCTATAATATTTTATATAACATTCCTGATATTGACACACCGTTCAAGCCTGTTTATATGGTGCTTTGCTTGGTGGTGTCGGTTATTTGCACTTGCTCGGCGGTGCTTTACGCTTGTGTCAAAGAGCTTAAGTCACAGCCGTCACAGCTTATGCGTCCAAAGCCACCGCAGAATGGCAGGCGTGTTTTGCTGGAGCGTGTGGATTTTATATGGAATCGGCTTGACTTTCTTGCAAAGGTCACTGTGAGAAATTTGCTGAGATATAAAAAGCGTTTCTTTATGACAATTGTGGGAGTGGCAGGCTGCACGGCACTGATAGTCACGGGTTTTGGTTTGAAATATTCTATAAAGACTATTGCCGAAAAGCAATTCAATGAGATCTTTCTGTATGATGGTATTGCGGTACTTAATTCAGCTGATTTTGACGAGAAACAATTGGAGGACAAGATAAGCAGTATCGCACAGGTAGACAAATCTATGCTTATGCAGAGTACAGATGGCATTGCAGAAAATGAAAGTGAAAACCAGTCTGTTTCTATGATCGTGCCGAAAACTCCTGAAAATATGGGAGATTATATCGATCTTGTATCTGCTGAGAATGGATCAAATCTTGAAGTGAAAAGCGGTTCTGTTATCATAACACAAAAGCTTGCAAAGCTTCTTGACCTGAAAACGGGTGACACTATTACTATAAAGCTCAGTGGTCATGAGGAGAAAGAGTTCAAGATAGGCGGAGTAAGCAAGAACTATGCTTTGCATTATATTTACATCACTCCTGATGATTTTGAAAGTGTATACGGTGAGAAGCCTGTTTATAATCTTTCTTTTATTGACCTAAAGAAAGATACTGATGAAAACTCTTTCAAGGAACAGCTTATTTCAAATGACGAGTTTTATGGAATAAGCTTTAAAAATGATTCAAGCAGAGGTTTCCTTAATTCTGTGGACAGCCTTGACGCTATTGTGATACTGCTCATTGTTTGTGCGGGAGGCTTGGCTTTTGTGGTGCTTTACAATTTGGCAAACATAAACATAACTGAGCGTGTTCGTGAGATAGCGACAATAAAAGTGCTTGGATTCTATGATGGTGAGACTTCAGCGTATATTTACAGAGAAAATCTGATATCGACGCTTGTGGGCATTATCGTGGGTCTTGTGGCAGGAAAGATACTGCACTATTTTGTTGTGATAACTTCTGAGGTCGACCTTGTGCTGTTCAACAGACAGCTTGTTTGGTGGGCGTATGTGCTTGGTGCATTGCTCACATTGGCATTTGCATTTATAGTTAATTTGGTTCTTCATTTCAAGCTTAAAAAGATAGATATGGTAGAATCTTTAAAATCAGTAGAATAGACGGAGGTATTATTATGGATATTTTTGAAGAAAACTGCGATACTGAAAATAACTGCACAGTAAGCTATTTTTGGAAAGGCCTTGCACTTTTTCTCCTTGGCGTTATAATTGGTCTGTTTGTTTCGCCTATCAAGAAAGGCGTTACTATCGGTTGTAATAACAAGATAGACAAGGGTGGCTGTAACGATCATTTTGACCCTGACGAGTATTATGATGATTATAACTTTGATGATGATGAAGATGATTTTGACCATGATGGCGTAAAATTTTAACGAAAGGCGTATATTGATATGAAACTTGGCATGGTAGGACTTCCTAACGTAGGAAAATCAACACTTTTTAATGCACTCACAAATGCGGGTGCAGAATCTGCGAACTATCCGTTTTGCACGATCGAACCGAATGTGGGCATTGTTTCGGTGCCTGATGAAAGACTTGACAAGCTGGCTGAGATGTATCACCCTGTAAAGTTTACTCCTGCAACACTTGAATTTGTTGACATTGCAGGTCTTGTAAAGGGTGCTTCAAAGGGCGAGGGACTTGGAAACAAATTTCTTTCAAACATAAGAGAGGTGGACGCTATCGTTCACGTTGTAAGATGTTTTGACGACCCTAACATCATTCATGTTGACGGCTCTATCAATCCTCGCAGAGACATTGAAACTATAGATTTGGAGCTTATTTTCTCTGACGTTGAGCTTATCGAGAGAAAGCTTGACAGAACTAAAAAGGCAATGAAAGGCGACAAATCTCTTACTTCCGCTGTAGAGTTCCTTGAAAAGCTCAAAGAGCATCTTGAAAGCGGCAAGCCTGCACGTTCTTATGACATGACAGAGGACGAGCTGGAGATACTTAAAGAAACACCGCTTCTTTCACTTAAGCCTGTTATCTATGCGGCTAACCTTTGCGAAGATGATTTCAGAAACAATATCGAAAGCAACGAGCATTACAAGGAAGTTTGCGAGATTGCAAAAGCCGAAGGCTCGGCTGTGTTCCCGATATGCGCGCAGATAGAGGCTGAGATATCTGACATGGACGATGAGGACAAGGAAATGTTCCTTGCAGACCTCGGTCTTGAAACTTCAGGTCTTAACAGAATAATCAAGGAGGGCTATTCGCTTCTTGGTCTTATTTCATACCTGACAGCAGGCGAACCTGAGGTAAGAGCTTGGACTATCAAAAAGGGCACTAAAGCTCCACAGGCGGCAGGAAAGATACACACTGACTTTGAAAAGGGCTTCATCAGAGCTGAAGTTGTTTCATTTGACGATCTTATGAGCTGTGGCTCTATGACGGCGGCTAAGGAAAAGGGTCTTGTTCGTCTTGAGGGTAAGGATTACGTTATGCAGGACGGCGATATCGTTCTTTTCAGATTTAACGTATAAAGCGTAAGCTACACAAAGGCAGGCTGAAATATGCTTGCCTTTTTTATGTGCAATATGTATGTTTTTTGTTATTATATTTGTTTAAAATCACAAAAGTAAATTTAATTTGTGTTATAGATTTTTTCATATATTGATGATAGAATGTGATAGTAAAAATTAAAGATGATAATGTAATAGTTAGATTTTTGGAGGAAAAGTAATGACAAAAAACATGACAACTGGCAGTCCGTTCAAGCTTATAATGAGCTTTGCGCTTCCTCTGCTTTTAGGAAATTTGTTGCAGCAGACATACAATCTTATTGACGCTGCCATCGTGGGAAGATTTCTTGGTTCTGACGCTCTTGCAAGTGTCGGAGCTTCAAGCAGTGTGCAGTTTTTGGTGCTTGGTTTCTGCATGGGAACAGCCTGCGGCTTTGGCGTGCCTATTGCAAGGCATTTCGGAGCAGGGGACATAAAAAAGCTGAAACAGTATTTTTACAATTCTATTGTTATAACCGCCGTTACTGCGTTTGTTTTGACCACAGTTTGTGCGGTGCTTTGCAGTGAGATATTGAAGCTTCTTTCAACTCCGTCGAATATTTTTGATGACGCATATAAATATCTTCTGGTGATATTTCTTGGCATACCGTTCACACTTTTGTATAACCTGCTTTCAAGCGTATTGCGTTCTGTTGGCGACAGCAAAACGCCATTTGTATTTCTTGCTATATCAACGGTTTTGAATATTGCACTTGACCTTGTGTGTGTTATCGTGTTCAGGTGGGGCTGCATGGGTGCGGCTATCGCTACGGTCGTTGCTCAGGCGATAAGCGGAATACTATGTGCTATATTTATTATGAAAAAGGTCAGCGTGCTGAAACTTAACAAAGAGGACAGAGTGATGTCAAAGCCTGCGGTGCTGAACCTTATAATAATGGGCTTTCCTATGGGACTTCAATATTCCATAACGGCTATCGGCTCAATGGTCATGCAGTCGGCTAACAACAAGCTTGGAAGCATTTATGTGTCAGGATTCACTGCTGGGGCAAGGATAAAGCAGTTCACAATGTGTCCTTATGACGCTTTTGCAACAGGTGCATCTGTTTTTGCAAGCCAAAATCTCGGTGCAGGAAATCTCAAGCGTATCAAAAAGGGTATACGCATTGGAGTTGGCGTTGGCATGACATATGGAGTAATAGCCGGTATTGTACTTATATTCTTTGGCAGAGAGCTTTCGCTTATCTTTGTGAATAAGTCAGACGCAGCAGTGCTTACTGCTTCAGCCAAATATCTTTTCTACGCTGGCTTTTTCTATTGGACGCTCGGTATACTCAACACTTGCAGAATGTGTACGCAGGGCCTTGGATATTCTGGACTTGCTATATTCTCAGGAGTGACGGAAATGATAGCTCGAATTTCTGTAAGTATGATATTTGTGCCGAAATTCGGTTATCTTGCAATCTGCTTCACAGATCAGGCGGCATGGATAGCGGCTTGCTTGTACATAGTTCCTGTTTGCATATATTGTGTGAACAAGGCAGGCAGACACATTGCAGGAGATCACGGACTTCCTGTGGAAAATAAATAAGCAAAAGGCAGCTCTGAAAAAATCAGAACTGCCTTTTGTTATGCCTACTTGTTTATAGCTTTTTTAAGTTGTAAGACAACTTCGCTGTAGTATCTTGGACTGACATCGCCAAGTTTCATGTTGTCATTGTATGCAGCGTCGGGAAGTCGGAAGTAAAGCTCTTCCACGGTCACGTCTTCTATCTCGTAATAGCCGATGTATGTTCCTGAGAATTTAAGCTCGGCGGTCATGCCTATGTTGACGAGTTTGCCGTCAGGATCTTTCTCCTTGCCTGAGATATCATTTCTTATGAATTCATAGAAAAAGCCTGCGTCCTGTGCCTGACCTTTATACCAGCCTGCTTTGGTCATGCGGTTGACTAGAGTGGTGTTCGTTATCTCGGTATTCTTGAAGAGCTCGCAGGCGGTCTTATTCTTATCGATTTCCGCCACTTTGTATACCTTTCTTCTTAGCTGGTCGAATGGCTGTATTATCTCGTAATCATCAAGCTGTTCCAGCCAAGCTTCTTTTTCATGTTCAGTAAGCTCCAGTGGGTGAACAAGCCCTATCTGCATAACCTCGGACAGCTCTATCTCATCATCATCTGAGTTTGTAAAGCTGCCGTCGTCAAGATAACGGAACGAAGTTTTAAGGCAGCCATTTTCGTAAATACCCCATATAAGACCTATCGCAAAGCAGTGCATGAGAGGATTTTTTACAAAGAGAGCTTTCCAAGCTTCTGCTGTCCACTTACGGTCAAGCATAAGCACATATTCAAGACGCTGTTTCTGTGCGTCAATAACAGTTTTCATTTGCTTTTTCATTTCCTTGAAATCAGCAGTAGCCTTTTCTGCGAGGGCAGGGTCGTCATTAACGCCTATTTTAGGGAGATTTTTAAGCTTTTTCTCGCCCTCGAATATTTCTATATCAAGCTGTGGAGTGAGATAAACGGAGAATTTTCTGCTTCCAAAATCAAAGGTGCGGCACATTTTCTCGTCAAAGCCCATGTCAGGTACTATCTTGTCCGCAAGCTCCTGCGTTGTCAAGCCAAGCTGTTTAGCGGCATTGGCAAGTGCGTCAACTGCGGCAGCTCTGACCGCACGACTCTTATATTTTCTTGAAATATTGTCTACAGTCATAAGTGCATAGGAACTGCCGTTCAGAGCTACGGCATTGACGGCTTTAACCGCAAGGGCAACACGCATATTTAATGACTGTTTCGACCATTCTTTTATGTAATCCGTCAGGCAATTTATTGCTTCATCACCGCCGTAAATGGCCGCAAAATACATTGTCCACTTTGTTTTCGCTTCTGCACCTTTTTCAAGCCAGCGGCTAAGGACTTCAAGGGCGAATGTTTCAAGCTCGTCAGCTTTGAGCTTCTGGGCAAGTGCCTTGCCCTCGGGTGGGAGGGTACCTTCGTCGGCGTTTGCATATGTAAGCAGGAGAGCCTGCAAATAGATATCTTCTGCGACTGTATCATCGGTGAAGTGAATAGGTGCAAAAGGCTGTTCAAAAAGCCAGAGAACTTTCTTGCTTTTTGTGCCTTTGGTGAGCGCAGTCACAAGGTCTTCATCTGATATTTCGGCAGGCTTTGCTTCGCTGCCCAAAAGTGCAGATATTTTCGATTTGAGTTTGTCGGATTTTTCTGTGGAATAGGCTTTTTCAAGCTCTGTGCGGTAGGCGTCAGCACCTTGATTTTCAATTATCATAAGTGCAGTTTCACGCTTGGCTGATTTTTTCTGAGCAAGAAGTTTGCAAACATCATCGTGCCAATCCTTGTGGGCGGATATAACTTTCACAAGCTCTGCTTTTATCACCTTGCTGTTATCGTCACAAAGGGCAAAAAATTCGTCTTTGTACTTGTTGCTGTCTGCGATATTAAGAAGCCTTATATACAAAAGTCGGCTGGACACAGCCATTTTGCTTACGTCAATAATGGTGGCTTTGTCTTTAAATTCTGGAATGATAGCGGTTATCTTATTGATGATGACTTCTTTACAGTAAGAGCTTTCTATCTGCCAGCCAAGGGATCTTATAATTATATCTATTGGTAGACCTGATCTTACCATTGCACGGACAATGAGCTCGGTGTTATAATAAAGATCGTTGCCTATAAGTTGGAGGGGGTCACTTGTATCTTTAGACGCTCCTATGGAAAGAACGGCGATACAGCGGATAATAAAATCGTCCTCTCCATATGCAACAATATAGTACATTTTCTTATGTCTGCCATCGCAGGCTTCTTCGTCTGCAAAGGGGAGTATCGTGTCTATTTCTGCTTTGCCCATGATATATGCGTATATCTCGTCACTGTGCTTGAAATGTTCGGCAATAAGTTTGGCGATACGTTCCTGATGGGTAGCTTTAAGACCAATTGCTTCTGCGTTATATTTAGGGTCGGTGGCTTTGAGCATTTTCTCCATTGTGATCGCTGTGTCAAATGGAGCGTTTTTCATTGTTTCTATGAAAAGCTGTGGGTGATCTTTTGCGAGCTTTACCATTTGCGCTGGATAATTCCCATTTTTGTCAGGTGATTTGACAAAGTGCAGAATGTATCTATCTGTAAGACACTGTGGTTGAGCTTCGATAAGGTCGAATATCCTGTTGGTGGAAAGCTTCATATATATCAGCCCTTGGGTAAGATCGTCGCAGTATTTCACAATGTTCTTATCAAAAAATGCACGATATTCTTTTGCAAAATATGACGCTTCTGCATATGCGGCAAGAAAAAGACAGAAAACGGCTGTAGTTGTTTGGGGCTTTTTTTCGACCACTTCGCAAAGCTTTTTTATGGCAATTGCGGCTGTATCAGGAATTTTTGTTTTGCCGAGCAGGCTCTTTTTAGGCAGCTCGGTTGCGTCCAATGCGTAAACGCATAGGAGAAGCTGTGCTATGATATCGTCAGGGCTAACGTATTTGAATGTCCTTATAGCAACATCTGCGGAATAGATAGGATTTACAGTGAAAACGTAGTGTATGGATTGATCTGATCTGTGTGATATCTCTGTTGATATCCAGACTGCTTCTGCGTTCTCACCATAAAAATCAGTGAGCGGCTTCATATACATGGCTTTGTTTTCGGAATATATATAGGCATTGCCAGACAGCGCTTCTGTCATATATCGGAAATATGGACCCGTTGCCATTGAACTGAAAATAATATAACGGTCTTTAAGCTCCTCACTATCTGAATTTGATATCTCACTTTTTACAGCTTTGATAAGCTTTTCACGATAACTATACTGCATGAGTTTTGGATAGTATCTTGTTGTAATTTTTCTCATCAGGTCATTGTTTCTAGGCTTTGTGATGTCAAGATATTCAAGGGCAAGGTCTATGGTCTGCTGGTCAAAACCAAGCTCCTTTAGGGCGGTTTCAAGCTTTATAAAGCTTTTGGTGCTTTCGTTGTAGATCATTTTTTCTCCTCCATATTATTTATCGCACTGAACAGTGCTAATTTTTGTGTGCAAAGTCTGATATACCGCATTGTGTTGCCTGCGGCAGTGAAGATATCAAGGCTTTTGTCTGCGGTGGTGTGTCTTGCATTTTCGCACAGCTTTGTGAAGCATTCATAACGTTTTGCAAGTTCTTCAAGTCCGCATTGGCGTATGCTTTGAGCGTGTTCGTCTGCAATAACAGAGTTCACTCCGCACTCCATTGCCGTGACTATCCTCTTGTCGGTTTCTTCGGTGGCGTCAAGAAGCTCACTACACATTCCATAGTCTTGGTCTATATCATTCTCGACAGGTACAGGAACATTGTCAGGCGGATCAATAAAATCATAGACCTCTATTGGGAAAAGCGTTAGCCTGCCGTGGTCGATACACCCCTGAGCCAGCAGGACGTAGTTTTTGTGCTTTTCTTTTAGCATTTTTCCACCTATGGTTTCAAGCGTGGAAATAAATTCACGATTTTCTGCTGTGTATTTTGCGGTGACGGATATTTGTCTATCACAGCCGTCTTTTATAATAAAAATCTGCTGTTGAGTGTGCTTGTCAAAATATGAAGCGACGCACTCTTTTGGGTGAACGAAATAAAGTCGGTCGGTCTCCTCGTCGCTTTTGTTTGCGGAGATCTTTTCCGCAAGCTCTTTGAAATCGCTGACAATAAGCTCACGGAGGGCAAAACAGTTTAGCTGTGCAGGACCTACGCCTATGGCATTGGTCTTTGACGATGAGGACAAATGCCCCATGCTCACCTTGGCGTTTTCAAGCTTCAGCTCTGTGCACATATAGCTGTTTAGGGAGCTGTCAAGATCCCATACAGTTGTGCTTTCGGCAAATCGTCTTGACTTTTTTTCATAGAACGTGGGGCGCAGATCGCTGTAGGTAAAAAAGCGCTGGGGCGAAGTTCTGTCTTTATTTAGAAAATAGTAGATACAGCCAGTGTATTCACCACTGACATTTCTTGTGCCTATAGGCAGAAGTTGGAGCGTCCCCTCATAGTCGGTGTATTCTCTGCGGAAGGTGCCGAGCATTTCTTCTGTGATGTCGGCTTTTATAAGCTTGTTCATGCTGTCAGCATATTCAAACATTTTGTGAGTGAATACCTGCGGACTGAATGAAGCTCGCCTTGAAACACAGTCTTTAAGTCGGCTGCCAAGTTCACGCATTTGTCTTTCTGCCTCAGCCATTCTCAAAGCGTGGCAGGAAACTGCGGCAAGCTCAAAATTATCGGGGTCGCTCTCTTCGGCTCTTACAAGACCTCGTGTAAATATTCCAGACATTATTTTTATGCACTGTTCGGCACATCCTTTTATCTTTTTCTGGGTATCCTGAGAAAGCGGATTTATTTCAGGTTGGTCGGGAAGTTCAATTTCTGCTTGTTCAGGCTCGGAGGTTATGACCTCTGGAGTGATATCCTCGCCGTCGTACTGTGGAAGCTGTGCTTTCAAAAGCAGTATGGCTGTGATAATGTGCCTGCACATTCCTCTTGAAACACAAGTGCATTGACTTTCATCAAGTGGTGATTTTATGGTGCAGGTTTCACCGTCTAATTTTACTATGTAACATTCATGGTTTTTTTCAGCCGAAAGGGTCATGTTTTTGGATTCCTTCAACGCACGTTTGTAAATGCCCTTGTTTGAAAGCTCAATAAGCGTTTGTTCGTTTGCCATGCCAAGCTGTTTATCGATCACGTCCAAGATGTCATCTCCTATGCAAATATTTTTCCGATGTAATCCCCAAGCTTATCAGGGGTAAGACCGCCAACGAATGAGCCCATATCTGCAAGCCTCTGACCTGTCGCCTTGTCATAGGCAGGGTCGGCATTTTCATCAAGGGCGGTAAGGAATGAGAGATGTGCGCCGCTTGTGATTATATTTTTGCTGACGTTCATAAGCTGTGCTTCACTGCCACCCTCGTAGAGGTCTGTTACAACGATAACGCAAGTGTCACGGGGCGTAACGATAAGGCTTTCGCAGTAGGTAAGGGCTTTTGCAATATCCGTTCCTCCCCCAAGCTGAACGCTCATTATTGTCTGAGCAGGGTCGTCAGCATGGTCTGAGAGGTCAACGATGCTTGTATCAAATATGATGAGCTTCACCTCTGCAAATGGCAGTTTGGAAATTATCTGCGCCATTACTGCACTATAGATGACTGAACCGAGCATTGAACCACTTTCGTCTATGGCTATGATAATGCGCTTTTTGTTATGCTTTTTCACACGTCCGCTGAAATAGATATCTTTAAGTATAAGCTGGTTGCTTGCTTTGTCATAGTTTTTCAGGTTTCGGCGGATAGTCTTTTTGAAATCGAGATTTGCAGAGCATTTCATAACTGACGATGTGTTTTTATCAAGCCTGCCTGTAAGGCTTCGCTTTATGGTCATATCAAGCTTTTGTTTGATATCGTCTGCCACCTGTTTTGCTATTTTTAAAGCCGCCTGCAACACCTCGCCGTTCATGAGATGTTTGAGCTGAATGATAGTTTTAAGCAGCGCTATATCAGGCTTCATTTCTTCAAGAACCTTTTTATCGGTAAGAAGCTCGGTCATGTTGAACCTTTCCAAAGCTTGACGTTCAAGCACATCGGCGGTCTGCTTTGGAAAAAGCGTTCTGACTTTTGTTATCCATTCTGCGGCGTTTAGCACACTGCCGCCCTGACCGCCTTGCCTGCTGTTCTCGTTCCTTACATCGTCACCTTGCGCACGGCTATAGAGATAATCGAGTAGCTTTTCCATATCCTGAAACGTTATTATCTCTGCTTTGTCACCGGTAAAGGAAAGGCTTTTGTCAGACATTCCGCCCAGCACGAGCCGCCAGCGGTTGACGGATATGGCTTTGTTTTCATCTGTCATGGCTTTTCCTCCTCAGACAAAAGTTTAACTATCTCTTTATCTATTTCCACACCGAAGCTATATAGCCTTTCGTTCATAGGTTTTTTCACAAGAAGCTCAGCTCTGTCAGCGTCATAAAGCTTTGCGACAGCGGTGGCTGTTTGCTGTATTTCATATGGAGTGAAACAACTGAAAGCAAGCTTCATGGAGGGAAGTATCTCTATAAAATCGTCATAGTCAAGTCCGCAGATAAGCGTGTCTGTCATTCTGATAAAAGAATCGTCCGTCATGATGATATCACGGGCGGCATTGAAAAGTCCGTGAAGAAACTCCGCTCCTTGTATCTGAACATTCCTGTCGCCTTTGAGATAGCTTGACATTGCCTGTTCAGCAAGCTTGCGGCGGTGGGGGTCAAAGGCGTAAAGTATGCCAAGTGCTGTGCCGTAAACAAATGGGTCTTTATCAGATTTGCCGCAGAGGGAAAGCAGGGCGTTTTCATAGTCCTGACGATATTCTCTAAAGCCGTCAGTGACAGCTTTCTGCATTGCGTACATTATCGCTGCACATTCTGCAATGTGGTCGTCTTTCACCGACGCCATATCAGGCAGTGCTGTGATTATCCTTGTCATGCACCGCTTTGCACAATTTTCTGCGGCGGAAAACTCGGTATTATAAAGCTGTTGGAGTTCCATAAGAGTGATAAAATGCCTTAGACCTCTGCCTACAGAGAAAAAGTCACCGTCTGAGTTAAGAATGTTCTCGGCACAAGCTTTGTCATCATCAGAGAGTTCTAAGCCCATTTGGAAGCAGTCCACAAGGATATGCGCCGCAACATCACAGTGCTTTTCATGGCGAAGTGTTCTTGAAGCACAGGTGCGGCAGGCTTCTTCAATGGTGAAGCCGTCGGCAGTATGGTCTATGAGTGCAACGTCTGTGGCAGGGACTTTTTTGTATACCCATTCTTCACGGACACGGCTTCTGTCTTTTCGCCTATGTAAATCAGGCCCTTTTGTTCGCTGGGCAAAGTCTGTGCCTAGAAACACCATTCTGTGGAAAAATCTGCTTAGTTCCATGCCGTTTGCAGTGGTAAAAAGTGAAACTTCCGTTTTATTAGGGGTTACTGTTTTTATTTTAAGTCGAAACCTTTTACACTGTTCTTCAAAATCAGCGATAAGCGGAGGAACGTGGTTTATATCACCTATATGACCTGTCTTGTCGCCTGTGGCAAGTTTGTGCATAAGGTCGATAGGCAGGGCGGAGGATATTGTTTTCTCTCCCTTGATAAATGACGAGGTTATGGCGTCCTCAAGCTCGTAAAGTCCACATTCATGACAGCCGCGAAGTGCGGCAAGTCCACTCATCATAGACTGCGCTGCGGAAGCGTCAGCCATTGACACTGGGATATCATGTTTATCACAGGCTCTCACTGTGCCTATGAGCAGGTCAAGAACTGTGTCGCTGTAAACACCTGCCGGGTCATCGCTGTGGATTAGCTTGTTCATCACGCAATCATAAAAATAAGGACGCTGGATACCAGAGGCATATCCACTGAGAGCGTCTGCTGCTTCATAAGAATAAGCTACGGGAAAACAGCCCTCATCTTTTTGAGAGAGCTTGTGAAGCTTTTCTTTTTGGATATTATCACTTTTCAAAAGCTCATAAAGTCCCAAACTGTGGAATCCGCCTGTTACAGCAAGGACTTTTTTGTTATCTTTAAGTGCTTCTTTGATACGCAGAGCCATATGGTTTTCTCTTGCAAGAGTGCCGTCTGCCGCAAGATCATCTTCTGTTTCGTCATTTCGTGTGATAATGCAGTAGGTGTACATTTGCTGTACAAAATCTCGTACAGATAGTCTGAGCCCCTCTATCTCAAAATACTTCTCCCAGAACTCTTCAAAGGTTCTTAGATCTGTTTTCTCGCAAAGCTTTTTGCAGAATTTGCTGTATATAAGTTTGCTGTCATCAGTGTAGCTGTGTTTATCCTTATTACTGCGAAGGCCTTTATTTTCTGCGGTGGTAATAAGTATCTCGCTGTAGGGAAGATCTATAAAGCGTGCTTCTATATCCATGGCTGCGGCTGTTTTCAGAGCGTTATACTCAGGTGAAGCATAGATAAAAGGGTAGTAGCATTTATAGTCTTCGGCTTCATCACTGATAAACTTTTTTCTGTCCTTGTAGTAATAATAGAAAGCCGCAGGGAGTTTTGTTCTCTCGTCCGTCAACACACCTATCATATCATTGGCGTTTTCAGGACCCTCTATAAGTATGACATCGGGCTGATATTCTTTAATTGCTCTGATGAGCTGCCACGAGCAGACAGGGCTGTGGTGTCTTACAGGAAAAAGCAGAAATGGCTGAGAATAGTCAAAAGGTATTATTTCAGATACTTGGCTGTATCCAGATATTCTGTCCATATGCCTCCCTCACTTGCACTTTTTTCCTTAACAGCGATCCTGAAATAGCTTTTGAGCTTTTCAAGGTCGTCTTTGTTTTCCTTACAAACTGCTCCTAAAAGATTCTGCGTAAGCTCTTTGAGATCAGTTTTTCCGTCACCATAATAATATGCACTGCTCATAGTTTGATAGAAAACGGACACAGCTTCGGCTGTACTCATAACGGCGTTTGGTTTTTCAAGCTTTGTTCCCTCTGATGTAACGCCCTCACGAAGCTCATGATATGTGACAGCAAGAAGTTCAGCAGCGTTGGTGTCTATAGGCTGGTCGATATGACCTGTTTTTGCAAGGTCTTGTGCTTCACGGATAATGATCTCTTTTTCGAGTCTTACGTCACGAACAGGCTCGACAGTCTCAAAATTGAAACGCCTTTTCAAAGCACCTGACATTTCATTTACGCCTTTATCACGGGTGTTTGCAGTACCGATTATATTAAATCCTTGCTTGGCGAAAACAAGTCCTTCGTTTTCAAGCTCAGGGATATTGAGTATCTGGTCGCTCATTACAGAAATAAGGCTATCTTGGATTTCTGCAGGGGTACGAGTTATTTCCTCAAATCGTGCGAAAATGCCTTGTTCCATGCCTATGAGCAGGGGAGCAGGCACAAGGGCTTCACGGCAAGGACCTTTTGAAAGAAGCATGGCATAGTTCCAGCTATATTTTATCATATCCTCGGTAGTTCCTGCCGTACCCTGAACTGTGTTCGTACTTATGCCGCAGCAAGCAGCAGAGAGAAGCTCAGAGAGCATAGTTTTAGCAGTGCCTGGCTCACCCACCAGCATAAGTCCGCGGTTTCCAGCGAGGGTGATTATACAGCGCTCAACAAGTGCGTCATTGCCATAGAATTTACGCTTTATCTGCATTTTGCCATCGGCAGTTTTGATGATTCCGCCTAATATAAATGTTCGCACTGCCTTTGGCGACAGCACCCAATTCTCAGGCTTTTTGCCAATATCAACACTTTTCAAGGCGTCAAGTTCATTTTTGTAGCGTATCTCAACGGGCGGTTTTATGTATTCATTCGTCATAGCAGTTATCTCCTAAAAGTTAATTTATCAGTAATAATTATATCATATTTTGCTGTTATTTACAATAAGCAGTGGGATATTCAGCTAAATTGACAACGAACAGATGTTTTGGTTGTGCATTTTGACAGTTAGGATCGGGTATAAAAAAACCGCTTCGCATTTCTGCGAAACGGTTTGATAAATGAGAATGAAATTATCTCTTTGAGTTTAAACATTCCCCTTTAGCTTTTTTATTGCACATCAAAAACACACTAAAAGCAAAGTATTTTCGCTAAGATACTAGAAAGTAGCTTTTGCAACTTTCTTCGTTTTATTATATGTTGCCATAACTTAGTTGTCCAAAAGTTGTCCAGAGTTGTACAACTTAGTCGGCGTGACTTTGCATGTTGTGTGATAACTGTTTTGAAAGAAAAAAGTTCTTGAAAATTTTTCTACTATATGGCGAGAGAATTTGTGTTTGAATGTGTGATTTATGTTTGAGGTTCAACGGCTGTGCCTTCGGGTGCAGCTGTTGTTTCTTCTAAGTCATGCAACGTCTTACCGTCCTTAGTCTTCCATGATACCCAACCGTTACAGCTTTTCCCCGTAACAAATTCAGCTGCACTGGATGGGCTGGTGAACAGAACGTCTTCCTGTAAGATATTGTCTATGACTTTGCACTCCTCACGCTTCTTGCGGTTACCAGGAGATATGGTATCATCTGCACCGCTGCTCGGAGCGATTTTGCTTCCTTTCAGAACAACAAAGCCCTCAGCAGTCTGCTTGGCAGATGCTTCGACGGTAAAGTTGAGCTTCTTGATAGTGCGAGTGAAGAAAAGCTCCATCTCCTCGGGTGGAGTATCTGCGGTATCTTCAACAACGGGTGCAGTTTTATTTAGCGGGACAAATATCTTATGCCCAAGCGTTCCCATGATGAGCTTGGCATAGTCCACGAACTCTTCAAGCTCGCTCTCTTTCTCCTCGGTGATATGTCCGGGAGACGGATCGTTTCCGTTCTTAACGATATATCTGTTAGCTTCGATAGCCAAATTGCAAAATTTGTTTTCAAGATAGCTTATCTCAGTCGGACCGAAAGAGTTGTTGGAAGTTGTGAACACGACAGCTTCTGTCCAGTAATCCTTATCAGGATTACGCTTATGTTCCATAAGGCGGTAAAGAATGCCCTCACCGTTCTTTCTTATACCAGCCTGTCCTATGTAAGCGATGTTCTCTCCGGTATCATCGGAAACGCCAAAAAGGAAATACACACCGCTCCATTTCAGATCTTCACGGTTCTTACATTTTTCTATTCCTGTGCGAGGTATCTTATATGCAACGCCTGTCCAGTTGGCAAGTGTGCATTTGATACGTCCGCTTGCATCTCCGTCCATAAGAAAGAGATTTATGTTTTTTCCTCGGGGCATAGTGATTTCTCCTTATCGGCTAATGAATTTTCAACTTCTTTGAAAAGAAGGTTTTCTATTACTTGTTGTACTTTGAACTTGATTGTTCTTGCATTTTCATTTTTTGTTGAGATTTCTTTACTAACTATTTCATATATTCTTTCAGGTGAAATCATATCACCATATTCTTCTTTTCTTGCTTCAATTTCTTTCATGGTGATTTCATATATAGTCTGTGGCGAAAAGTCTTCAAATTTAATCATTTTATCGATTCTGTAGAATATAGGCATTCCCAAATGTTGCTTCATCTCATCTTCACTTAGATAATTAGATGTTAGAATGATGATAGTTCCTGAAATATCAACATCGTAGGTTGCATCTTTGAATTCTACATTGTCAAATAGTGTGTAAAAAGCTGAATAAAAGAATTCAGGACATTTATCAAGCTCATCTAAAAATATCAAATTTGATGTTCGCTCCAGTAAATCAAATCCTAAACTTCTTCTATTCGGCTCCTCACCAAAGAAATAATCTGAATAATTATTATTTTTGAACATAGATAAGTGCTTTTCTAACACTTTGCCTTCAAAAAAATGCTTTGCAATTTCTCTTACAAGTTCGGTTTTCCCTAAGCTACTATTACCATACAGCATGATTACATATGGTTTTTTTCGCTGCACAGATATTAAATACCACAAGCTTTTGCTGATTTCGATTATTGCACGATCTTGTCCAACTATTGCATCTGAAATCCTTAAAATATTTTCTTTGAATTTTTCAGGTTCTTTTTGAATTGAATACTCTTCTCTATCTTCTTCAAGAGTTATTAAATTGCGAGCTTTTTTATCTTGTAAGTATTCATAAAGAACTCGTGGAGGATTATGAATAAGAATTAATGCCTTATCATGTGTTATATCTTCAATTAATGGCCCCAATCTATCATGGGCAGCATTTACAATACCGTTATAGTCATTGTTTCTGATAAACAAAAGAGGTGTTTTGACAGTGTCAGTATTGTCAGACTGTTTCTGAGCATCAAAAATGCGTATTAATTCAAGAAATGAAGGAATTTTTCCGTTCTTTTCATCTATTATTGAATATGCTTCATCAAGCGCTTTATCAAAATAAGATGAAGAGCCTATAACTATCTTATAGATTCGCATCAATTTTCATCTCCTGATTCTGTGCAAGCATATATAGCATCATATAGCTTGATTTGGTCGGTAGATGTTGATTCGTTAGGAGTAATTGATGTTTGCGCTGTAGTAGATGGAGGAAACATTTTATGTAATGTAGTAGCACTTTGAGCGGCATTGCTTAACGTTTCCATTTTTCCGATTTCTTTGATAAAATCAAAACGTTCTTTTTCAGTAAGACCTACGGGAATACAATAGATTGTCATGGTTGTAGTTAAAATATCATTTCTTTTGTAATTACTAACGAAAGCAGAATTATTAAATCTTATGTAAGTTGAATTGTTAATTTTATAGGTATCATACCCATTGTAGTTATCCATAACATTATTGAATTCCTTTATATCAACGCCATCTACACCGCCTTTTACTATTCTTAAGTAGCCTCCTGCTGTTCTATAAAAAGTTGCTGAGTTTTCAATATCTTGTAGTTTAACAGACTTAAATCCCTTCAAAGATGATTTTAATTCTTCAAACTCAGATATCTCAGTTGATGAAATAGTAGTTGTTTCATCTTTCTTTACTATGTATTTAACATCCATTTTGCTACTGAATAAAAATTTTAAACGAGCAAGAAAAGGTGTGCTTAATTCAACTTCTCCTGCTGTTTCAATAGAACTTTCTCTTTGAAAACTTGTTGATGAATCTAAAATATGCGTTTTTTCTCCTTTATTACGCTCTTGGAGAATATTTCTAATTGTTTCTTTATCGAAATATATGATCTTATGTATCTTTTCTTCGGCCATTTGCTGTCTCCTTTATTTTCTCGGTCCGAGGAACTTATCTCCATTAAGATGTATCATATGATCGGGCATATCAGCTATCCAGACTTCTGTCTCCCACGCAAGGCTTTCAGAAAACTGCTTGAATGTCTTGAAATCGAGAAACGCTGTCACATATATCTTTCCTGCCGTTACATTAGCAGTCATTTCTTCGATTTCCTTTATACGTTTCGGATCCATCGGACCGACTGAGGTGACAGATTCTACGAAGTATATCCAATTCTTATCAGCGCGATATAATACAACGTCAGGCATTTTATCATGCAAAGTGATCTCAAATCCAAGTTCACGCAGCTTGTCAACGTTCTTTACAAGGTCTTTCTCTATGGTATCACCTACATAAAGACATTCAGAGTTCGGAGCAAATCTCGGAGCAAACTCCTCAATAATAGCCTTTTGAAGCTCATTATGTTTACCGGGAGAGAAAGTGAAGCTGCTGCCATTGATGTTCACAGGCATTTTCAGCATACTGCGTTTTGATTCGTACATACTTATCAGGCTCTCATGGGCAGCTAAGAATTCTTCTTTTTTGTCAGCCCAAGCACTCGTTCCGTAGCTTCTGATGAGATCAAGCATTTCCTCGGTCAGCCTATAACGATAATTCGGACTATTGGTCGCCTTACCGTTATCTTCAATAAAAGCGGCATTACGGAAATGGTGCATAGCCTGTTTGCGGAATGTCTCTCGACTGTTTTCAGCATATGCAACATTATAGTTGTCTTTTGTAAAGGTCAGGACATCATGAATACGAATCCATTCATTTGTCGCTTTCGACCAACTATCATCTTCCTTTATATCTGCCATTGCGAGGAGAACATAGCAACAGAGGTCAGCCTGCTGCTTGCTGGGTACATTCAGCTCCTTTAACAATGCTCTTGCTTCTTCTATCTTACTCATAAGTAACTCCTTAATATCATATCACATGATTCCTCGGACATATCTCTCTTGGCAATAAGCTCTTTTCCCATAGATTCAATTGTACTCATGGGAGGAACAGGCATAGAATTTATCTCGGTTGAGTTGACCTGTGTTGAGCCATTAAGTATTCTATAATAATTATCATACATCGTAGAATTGAAGAGTACATATAAACCATACACAACACACTCAGACAGACCTTTTAGGCCATCTATAAAATTGATCTTATTCTGTGTACTGATTTGTCTATAATTTGGATATTTTCTCGAAAGGTAAATGCCACATTGTAACCTTCTGTGTTCTTCTTTAGCTGTAAATCGCTTCACAAAGAGATAATTAGAGTTTTTCTGTAATAATCCCACTTGATTAGTGACCAAGTATTCATGTTCTTTCCCAATAGGAAATATTACTTTTCCTGACTGGATATGCTGCGAATAGAATAGTGGAACGGCAGTATCTTCCGCATCATCTCTGAGGGCTTCACGATTTCTGAAATCAACGGTTAGTCCCGTTTTCATTTTCAATCCCAATGACAGCAAAGTATCGTCCCATTGATTAAGCTGTCGAAGCGTTTCAACCTCCTGGACATTTGTAACAAGATACACATAATTATCCTTGCCACATACAACAGTATCATATGGAGCATGGAAAGAAGTTATCTCCGAGAAGTCTTTGTTGCTATTAGTAGTGGTAATGATAATGTGTTCAGGCTTTTGACAAGTTTTTCGGAGTTTGATTATCATTGTTTCCTGTAATACACTTTCATTCTCGAAAACCTTATCTCTGCTGACAAACAGATGCATATGCTCGATGATACTTTCACTAAACAACTTCTGTCTGAAAGCATTGAAGTAAGCTCCCGATGTCCAGGAACGAGGAATTATGAATACCATTTCTGAATTATTTTTCAAGCTGAAAAGAGCCATTTCCATAAATAGAAAATACAGATTTGGAGCACCATAGCATATATCTGGCATAGCGTGAGCTTCGACAGCATCTTTAGGTATTTTCTTATATGGCGGATTGCCAATAATAACATCATATTTAAAGGGATTAGGCTTTGCTCCGAGCATATTGTTATAGTCAATCTCGTTATCCAAAATATAGTTTTCACTTCTGATCTCATAGGTCATTTGAAAAGAAACATTATTCTTGGCATATTCGAGGTTGTCTTTTAATATAGGGATAATCTTCTCATCGTTTTCATAACATACCAGCTTTACAGTTTCAATCGGATAGTTATTTAACCGTTCCAATAAGGCAATAGAAAGTATTCCTGAGCCCGCACCGGGATCAAGAATCGAAATTGTTCTGTTATCGTCACCAATATCAAAAAGACTTGCCATAAAGACGGCTGTTTTCTTGCTTGTAAAGAATTGTCCATATCTCTTTCTCATTGCTTTAGGCATTGTCTCAATATATTTATTTGTACTCTCTACAACTTTATCTAACGGTTTCATCCAATCATCCTTTCTATATAAATATATTATAAAATAGATACTTAGTCAATATTATGGCAACATTAAATAATGATTATTATCTGCTATAATCATTTTTTCTTACTCTGCATTTTCCTTGACCAACTATAAAAAGTCCACATATTCTGTTTTATCTTATCGTAAAACTATTAAGTTTATCATTAGATAGACGATTTTTGGACTCCTATTCCTTGTTTGTTCATGCGTGATTTTATGAGCAATTTGAAGTTAAGTTTAACACCTTTGCCCCCGTACTTCGTGGGTTTCGTGTACTTTCTCATTCCACACCCGAAATCATAAATTTAATGCTCTTATCAAATAAATCTCCCAGAGTAAGCAAGTCAGAAAGATTGAAAGGATAGTTTCTAAGACTGTCCTTGTGTTTTTTATCATTAAGGATAAAATCTGTCTTGGAACTTAAGAATTCATCAGAAACCTGTTCTGCTGATGTGATATCCAGATTATGAAGAATAATTCTGCTAAGCTGCATTTGAATATTTGCAATAATAGGATTATTATTGACATTATCAAATACCTCAATCATTTTATCTCTGCCACGTTCACTTATATTAGCAATTTTTCTATCTGGCTCAGTTGCAGTAAACTTTTTTTCATTTCCACAAAGAAATAGTATGCTGCTATTTGCAAATGCAGCTATTTCATTCAGATAGTTATCTTGTAAATTTTTACTACTCTTAAGTGAGATTGTTCTTGCAGGAGTTGCCTTTATGCTCCGTAACGCCTGACTTACCGTAGCACCTGCGCCATGGTTATCATCTTCTGTGCCAAGCAAATAACCCACGCTACATTCCAAAGTTTGAGCCATTTTTATTAATATCTCATAACTCGGATTGCCGCCGTTTTTCCAGTTGGTTATGTTACTCTTACTTATTCCAAGTTCGGTTACAAGGCTGCTTGCTGAGTAGCCTTTTTCTTTGCATTTTTGTTTGAAAGCGTCATAATTCATAAATAGCACTCCTGTTGTTTGTGCAGAAAGTAGAAATAATAAGCAAGCTATTGACAATTGTCCTATCTTGATGTATGATGTAAATCAATAAAGTTGCATCATATAGAACTCTTCAGTAATATTTAACTTTATTGAAATTACATTTTAAGCTGCACTATCTTCATGCGTCTATTGTACCATATTTTTAGTGCAAAGTCAAGTTTATAATAAAAGAAAGGAGTCAAAAATGAAAGAAAAAGGTGATGTTCCAAATCTTCCGCCTGAATTTAACCCCATAATTCCACTTCGTGACGATTCACCACAAAGAGAATTTCCAATCAAGGCATTACCTCCAATTCTTCGTGAAATGGTAATCGGTATCGCTGAAACCACAGGCACAGATCCAGCAATGGCAGCAACTTCGATCTTATCAGCAATTAGCTATTGCTTTACAGGCAAGTATAGAATGCAGGGTAAAGCCGACCATTCCGAACCGCCTATGATTTACAGCTTCATTGTGGCAGAACCCTCAGAACGCAAATCGCCTGTGATAAAGTTTATCAAAAAGCCGTTTGTTGATTTTGAGATGCAATATAATCTGGAACACGCTGAAGCATTCCACAAAGCGGAAGCTGTGAAAAAGAAACTGCTTCTTGAAGCTGATAAGCTCGAAAAAGAGGGAAGTAAGGACGTTGACCAGATTGCAAAGCTTAGAACGCAGGCAGAGCAAATGGGAACTGTGGGCAGAAGACGAATTGCTGTAGATGATATTACTCCTGAATCGTTGATTCAGCTTATGGGAAGAAACCGCTCGTTGCTGATGATCTCAGATGAGGCTGGGATGCTTGGAAACTTTGCAGGGCGATATTCCAACAACAGTATGCCGAATATGGATATGATTCTGAAAGCGTGGAGCGGTGAAAGTTTCTTCTGCGACAGAGCAACAAAAGAAACCATACAGATACCCACTCCATGTCTGTCAATCAGTCTTGCAGGACAGCTATATTTATGGGACAACATGGTTTCCAATCCTATATTCCGAAACAGTGGACTTCTTGCAAGATTTTTCTACTGTTTCCCCAAAAGTAAAGTCGGCACAAGACGATATGATTCCAAAGCAATTGCCACTGCCGTAGTTGACAGTTACAACAAGCTGATCGATATTCTTCTCACAAGAAAATTCAATGCAGGAGATACAGAAGAAAAATTTCTGAAATTTGATGAAACTGCACAGCAAAATTTCATTGATTACTACAACCAATATATCGAAAAAATTCAGCTGACAGAGTTTTCAAACTGCAAAGACTGGGGTGGTAAATACCACGGGCAGATACTTCGCCTGTGTTGTGTCATTCATTGTGTAAAGTGTGTATTGAGAAATGAAAATCCTGAAAACGTTCTTGTCGGTGCAGATACACTTTGCAATGCAATCGATATTGCAGATTACTACAAAGAACAGGCAATCTACGCATTCAGCATCGGTGGAGTAGATCAGGAAATTCTGAAAGCAGAAAAGGCTCTGGAAATCATCAGGGCAAAACAGATTAAAGAAGGTTTTCAATCAGCATTGTTGAAGAAGTGTCGCAATAAAATTTTTGCGGAATCTGATGATTTTTACAAAGCGTTGAAACTGCTTGAAGAATACGGTTACGTTGCTCTTGATGAGAGAGAAACCGGTAACCACAAATCAGCGGTTTATGTTTATGTCAATCCGAAAGTATTTGAAAAACCGTCTGATGATCGCTGACTTTGTCAGCAAAAAGCCCTCGGCAGAGCGCCTGTATATGTGATAGACCTGTTCAAGGGCTGTCATATATACTATGGCGTTACAATAGGCATAGCCTGTTGTAAATCGGTGCTTCGCACCGTGGTTGCCGCAATCCTCAGATTATTCGGCAACGCAAGTTTTGAGAAAGGAGGCATGGAGGAATAACGCTTTTTCAAAAGAGTTTCCCACCAGATATAGATGAAAGAAAAACGCATTTCATTTTGTCAGGGCAAAGGATCGCTGACGCACAATAACCGCTTATTTATTGCAGATAACGTAGACCGCAGCCACATAAAAGATAATATTACATTTATCAGGGAAGACATTGGCTATGTGTATGAGCATCTGTTTGCGGAATCAACCAGACGATACAACGCCCGACAAAAACGAAACGACAGAAAAATCCATTGCAGCTACTATGAATCCCTGTTCCATCGAAAACCTACTAATTCCGTTGTAACAGCTGCCGACAAACGCAAAAGCTTCTATGAAGATGTCGTGCAGATCGGCAGAAAAGAAGATTCCGGAGTGGATACAGAAGATGCACAGCTTGTAGCAACGTGTCTGAAAGAGTATATGACAGGATATCAGCAGCGTAATCCGAATTTCGTAGTATTCAACGCTGTGCTTCATATGGACGAAGCCACACCGCATTTACATATTGACTATATTCCTGTTGGTCATTACAAGCGTGGACAGGATACACAAAACGGCATTGCTCAAGCCTTAAAAGAAATGGGATTCGGAAGTGGAAAAGATGCAATTGCACGTTGGAGAAAATCAGAAATTGGAGTACTGAATCAAATCTGTCTTGCACACGGTATCAGAACTTTGGAACCTGAAAAGTCAAGAGGTTCTATGTCAGTTAAGGAATATAAAGAGGCAAGGCAAGAAGCAGACAAACTTAAAGCCGAAAATGTCCAACTCAAAATCGAAAATGAGGGTATTTCTCGTGAGCTTGCCAAAACAAAAGCAATGCTTGAAAAGGCAAATAAGAAAAAGGTTCAGCTTGTTGATATTGGGAGCATTGCGGTTAAGCCGACCATTTTTGGAAACAAGGTTACCCTTGATAAAAATGATTATGACAAACTTCAAGCTCTTGCTGAAAAAGAAGTGGTCAGCGTAAAACAAACCAGAAAACTTACTGCGGCTAATCAGCAACTTATCAAAGAAAATACAGAAATGAAAAGTACAATAAGTCAGCAGGCAGCTGAACTTGCCGAATATAAGGAACCTGCAACAATATCAGTCAAGACACTTATGAAAAGTGCAAAGGAGACCTCTGAAAAGGAAAGGTTAAGATCTGACTTGCAAAAAGCGAAATCATTCATTTCAGCTAATGGACTTACAGAAGAATTTCACAAATACAAATCAAATACAAAAACTCACGAATTAGAGTAAAGGAGATTTACTATGACACAGGAAAGAAAAAATGCAATCGTTGATGATATTATGGCACTCCTCATTCAGCTTACTGATGAGGAGACAACACAGGAAACAACCAGAAAGAAGCCAGTTGAGATGCTTACAATCAAGGAATGCACTCAAGCGGTAAAGGGACTCAGTGAACACACTGTTCGTCAGCTGGTGGCACAAAACAAGGTCAAATACATTCGTACTGGTCAAGGCAAACGTGGAAAAATTCTTATTAATAAGGAAGAACTTCTCAAAGTTTTTGAAGTCTGATGAACTGTTTTGAAGAAATACGTAATTGTCTTGATATACGAATGGTTACAGAGCGTTACGGAATTGAAATCAAGCGTAATAACACTTGTCTCTGTCCGTTTCATGATGATCATCACCCCTCTGCACACATATACCCGAATGCATTCCACTGCTTCACCTGTAATGTGCATTATGACATTTTAGGTTTTGTTATGGAATTGTTCGGACTATCTGCTATTGATGCTGTCAAAAAGCTGAATGATGATTTTAACCTTGGCATCAGATTCGGATATGAAAAAGAGTATCATAATCCGAAATATTCAGAAGCTGCTGAAATTCAGAAGATTAAGAAAAAGAAACGTGAACGCTTTGAAAAATGGGAACAGGAAGCATATCAGACGATTCACGATTATCTATGGTTCATGCGTGACTGGTTTGAGAAATACAAACCGTCACCTAATGATACATATATAGATGAGCGTTTTCACATTGCGAATGTTGAATATCATCATGCAGAGGAATTTTCACTCGGTTGGATTCAGCAATTTTCAAATGAAGAAAAGGTTGAATGGAAGTGGGTAGTCGATAAAATGAGAAATTTTCTTGATGAGCATAAAAAGGAAGAAAAGTCACAAAGTGCAGAAAGTTCAGAGACATATATTAAGGTTTCAAGGGCAAAATCACCAGACAGTATTCCTGTTAATTGGTGATAAACACAAGAAAGTACAGGAAGCCCACAAAGTCCAAGGACAAAAACTATAACATTTCAGGAGGTAACAGACAGCACTATGGCTGCAATCGATAAACGTGGAAACACATTCAGAATCAGAGTTTTCGTTGGTACTGATACGAATGGCAAGAAGATTATGAAGTCCACAACATTCACTCCGCCGACAGACACAACACCGAAAAGGGCTGAGAAACTTGCTCAGGAGTTCGCCTTTGAGTTTGAACGTCGATGCAAAGGATATATCAGTTTCAATGAAAATATGAGATTTTCAGAGCTTGCAGATTGGTATTTCACCAACTTTGCACCGGTAGAATTAAAAGCATCGACAGTTTACACCTATACCGGACAGTATAAGAAGCATATCAAAACTGTTCTCGGCAACATGAAATTAAAAGATATTACAACGCCAAAACTGACACAGGTAATGCAATCATACAATTTAAATCCTGCGACTGTCAGAAAATTGTATGTCATTATTCAGTCTATTTTCAAACGTGGTATGGAACAAGGATTTCTGCGTGATAACCCTTGCCGTAATGTTATTCTTCCAAAGAACAAGGAACAGCACAAAGTTATGGCTCTTACAGAAGATGAATTAAAACGCTTTGTGAAAATGCTTAATGAAAAGCCATGTGATGAAGATGTTAAGCGTATCATCAGAGTGCTGCTTTATACGGGAATGCGTTCGGGAGAGTGCTTTGCACTACGCTGGGAAGATGTTGACTTTGAGAATATGTCAATTTCAATCAAGCATACCCTGAATGATATAGGCGGAAAGCATGAATTGACACCGCCAAAGACGAAAAAGAGTATCCGAACAATCGGTATGAGTAAAACTGTTGCTGATATATTTCAAGAACAGAAAAAGTACACCGATGATCTGAAAATTGCTCTTGGTGATAGTTATGCACATCCAGAAATGGTATTTCCATCAGCAAACGGCAATTATCGTGACAGAAGTTCTGTTTTGACTTCGCTGAAACGCTTTACCAAAGGCACAGAATTTGAGCATATGACGTTACACAAGTTAAGACATTGCAATGCTACTATGCTTTTGAATATGGGCGTAGATCTCAAAATCATCAGTGACCATTTAGGGCATTGTGACATCAATGTCACAGCTGATATTTATGCTGATGTGCTTAGCAGTACACGAAAAGTGTTGGCAGATTCTATTGAGAAAAAGCTAACTGAATAAAGAACAGAAATTACAGCAACATAAAAAAATCGCTCTGCAAAACACAGAGCGATTTTAAAATACTTTTTAGTTGTCCAGAAGTTGTCCAAATGGACTTCTGAAACAAAAGAAATAACGCAATATCGATAAAAAATCGATGTTTCCTTATCTCTTTGAGAACTGTGGAGCACGTCTTGCGGCTTTGAGACCGTACTTCTTTCTTTCCTTCATTCTTGGGTCACGAGTGAGGAAGCCTTCCTTCTTGAGGAGAGGTCTGAACTCATCGCTAGCCTGAAGAAGAGCTCTTGAAAGACCGTGTCTGATTGCACCAGCCTGACCTGTTACTCCACCGCCTGTTACTGTGCAAACGATATCGTACTTATCCATTGTATCTGTTACAGCAAATGGCTGACGAACGATGAGCTTGAGTGTCTCAAGACCGAAGTAATCGTCAATGTCTCTGCCGTTGATTGTGATCTTACCTGTACCCTCGTAAACACGAACACGGGCAACAGAATGTTTTCTTCTACCTGTGCCATAGAAATATGGCTGCTTTGATTCGTACATCTAAATTGCTCCTTCCTTACAGTTCGTATTTAACAGGCTTCTGAGCAGCATTATTATGCTCAGCACCCTTGTATACTCTGAGTCTCTTTGCAGCAGCTCTGCCAAGTGTGTTGTTAGGGAGCATACCCTCAACAGCAATTGTCATAGCTCTGTCTGACTGATTAGCCATCATATCTGAATACTTGATCTCCTTAAGACCGCCGATCCAGCCTGTGTGCCACTTGTAAGACTTCTGATCAAGCTTCTTGCCTGTGAGAACAGCCTTATCTGTGTTGATGATGATTACATGGTCGCCGCAGTCAGCGTGTGGTGCGTAAGTTGGCTTGTGCTTGCCACGAAGAATGTGAGCAGCCTTAGCAGCAACTCTACCGAGTGACTGACCTTCAGCGTCGAGAATATACCATGTGCGAGTAATGTCGCCTGCTTTTGGCATATAAGTTGACATATTATTTCCTCCATTCAGAATTTTAAAAAGTCTGTTCACAGCCGCATTTTCGCCCTGTGAACTCACAACGTTGTCTATTATACAACAGCTTTTCACAATTGTCAATAGTCAAAACGTCGAATCTTTAATTTATATCCCTCATTCTCTTTAATTCTCTTCGTTTTGCTCCATTTCTCTCGATTTCTCACAATTCATTTCACTTTTGCCTTTTACACTAATATACACAGTAATATGGTGTAAACTAAAGATAATCATAGCATAAGCAACGTATATTCTATATTTATCTGTCTACGCTAGAATATGTGCTTATATGTCTGTATTTGCATTTTAAGTATATGCTTTTCTTCTGCACCAAAATCCTGCAAACCGTCTGCTTTACTGTATTTTCAGCTTTATTCATCTTCAAATGAAAAAATATCCTCTACAGATACACCAAATACCTTTGCAATATCCATTGCAAGCTTTAGGGACGGATTGTATTGTCCTTTTTCAAGACGTATGATAGTTTCACGCCTGACGCTCACTTTTTCGGCAAGGTCACCCTGCTTCATGTCAAGCTTGGCGCGATATTCCTTGAGTTTTGTTTTTAGCTCCGGCATTACTCGTCCTCCTCATCGGTGCTGAGCTTGCCCTCATGGTGGAGGAAAAATCCGCTTTCGAGGGTCATATAACTGAACCAGAATATAAACCATACTTGATACAGTCTGTCGCTGTTTATCTTTATGGTTATACTTCCTTCCCAGAACATTGATATAAAGATCGCTACTGCTAATATTATCAAAAACATTTTTGTGATACTTTGATGTGCCTTGAGCATATTTTCTTTTGCCATTTCGTCCTCTTTGTCAACTTTCTGACAGCTTGCATACAGCCATATTACTGCAAATAAAGCCGTCATAGCAGCCAACACAACGAATATCACCGTCGCCCAAGTTGTATTATCAAGCTTGTAATGCTCCACCGTGTTTTCAAATATCTCTGTGACAAGTATTGCAATTCCTGTTACCATACGCTTTTTGTGATATTCTCTCAGAGTTATCTTTTTCTTTTCTTTTTTCTCTTTCATTTTTATCCCTCTAGTTCTCATCATCATCGAACTTACTTTCAAAATACAGCCCTATAAAATTGTACACCGCATAGCAAAACCATATCAAGTCCGTTATAGCATATTCGTTTAGTGTGACCTTAAATCTTCCTAAAATATCGGAAAACAAAGTCATAACTGAAATAAACAGGCAGGCGATCGTGAACAGGAACGTTATAAAAGTCTGATTGACCTTTGCTGTTGTCTGCTGAGTAAGCTCGTCATTCGTATCTCTTTTGCCGGCCGTGGATATCATCTTTGTTATGCATATGGCGATCAGCGCAAGCGTTCCCAAAGATACGATAAGGTTTATCACATTGGTAAGTGTGTGCCCTTTCTTTATCGCAGGCAGCACCTTTTCCATAACCCAATAGAATATCCACATCGCTCCACCCAGCGTGCCCAAAATACCCATCTGTCTGTAATACTTTTTGTATGATATTTTGTCTGTTTTTATCTCCGTTTTGTCATTCATTTCTACATCTTCTTTCATTTGTGATTTAAACAGCTGCATATACAAGGTGATTTATTTGTCACCTTATGTGACAATAATATCACTTTTATCTTGCAAAGTCAATAGAAAAGTGACAAATTTATCACCTTTGTGCATATACACAAATCGTGCCATATCAGTTTGTACACATTTATGTACACTGACAACAAAAAGAGCGGAACAAAGTCCGCTCATGAAATTATTCTGTTTGTGAATTTGAACTTTCTTCATTGCTGCTGTCGGTGCCGCTTTTATCTTCTGTGAATATCTCTTTGCATACAGCACTAAATTCATCGTCACGGAGTGATACTTTATTTTTTATCACGTCTGAAATGGTGAATTTTCTGTAGGTGAAGCCGTCATATACTATTAAAAAGGAAATAGTGTAGTTATCAGAGCCATGTTTGCCTTTTACTGTTACTGTGTAGTTGTGACCGTTCTTTGTGCAATCCCACTTTGCGTCCTCGCCTAGATAAGAAGCTATGCATTCACCGATTACCTTTGCTGAATTTCCCGAAAAGTTGTCAAGGCTTTGCACATAACTGTTCTGTGCAGATACGAGCATATAGTCGTTGTCTATTTTTATGCTCTGCGTAAAACCATTCATGAACAGTGCAGCGATAATGAAAAATCCACACATTATTGCTTTATAAAGCTCTCTGCCGCAAAGCTTTTCACGCTTATAAACATAAAAAGGCGTTAGCCATACCCATTTGAAAAGGTGTGCAGCATCAATGCCATGCTTTATAAGCTGTTTGCAATCTGCAATGGAACAGCCTATCATGAACAGCGGAACAAGTATCCACAGGAACGCTCCTGCGGTGGCAGAGTTTGCATAGTTTTCAAGAAACAAACCGATAAGCGGAACAAAGCATATGAACCATATCAGCCCATTGTTAAGGGACATTGCTTTGGCAGAGTTTGAGTTGCTTTCGGTCTGCGGTGCATTTATCGTAATATCCATTTTGTCCTCCGATTTTTTTAAGCTACCTATATTATATAATATTTTTTTCAAATAATCAATAGCTTATGTTTTTGTTTATTAGTAACAAAACAAACGTTCGGCATTGTTCTAAAAAATGTTTAATTAATGTATTTACAAAATCGTTGACTTTGTGTTATAATATAATTTGTATGTGAAAAATTCTTCAGATCCGTAAGAAAGGAAATGAGAAATGGCAAATAAAAAGGAATATACAAATGAAGATATAGTATCCCTTAAGGGGGAGGACAGAGTAAGAAAGCGTCCTGCGGTAATATTCGGCTCTGACGGACTTGAGGGCTGTAAACATTCTGTTTTTGAAATTCTTTCAAACTCTATAGACGAGGCTCGTGACGGTCATGGCGATAAGATAATCGTTACAAAGTACAATGACGATTCTATCGAGGTTGAAGACTTCGGACGTGGTTGTCCTGTTGACTATAACCAGCGTGAGAAAAAATATAACTGGGAGCTTGTTTACTGCGAGCTTTATGCAGGTGGCAAGTATAATAATAACGGCGGAGATAACTATGAATATTCGTTGGGTCTTAACGGACTAGGTGCTTGTGCGACGCAGTATTCATCTGAGTTTATGGACGTCGAGGTTTTCCGTGACGGATATAAGTATGACCTGCACTTTGAAAAGGGAAGAAACGTTGGCGGTCTTAAAAAGGAAGAAACAAAGCAGAAAAAGACAGGTACAAAGACACATTGGCGACCTGACCTTGAAGTTTTCACTGATATAAAAATTGAGAATGAATATTTTGAGGACGTTCTGAAAAAGCAGGCTGTAGTAAACCCTAATATCACATTTATCCTGCGTATACAGCGTGAGAACAATTCTTTTGAAGAAAAGACGTTCTATTATGAGAATGGTATCGCTGATTATGTCGCAGAGATAGCAGGTGAAAAGCCTCTGACCTCTGTGCAGTTTTTCACAGGCGACCGCAAGGGTCGTGACCGTGAGGACAAGGACGATTACAAGGTAAAGCTTTCTGTGGCGTTCACTTTCTCTAATCAGGTAAAATGCCTTGAATATTATCACAATTCAAGTTTTCTGGAACATGGTGGCTCACCGGAGGACGCTGTAAAGAGTGCTTTTACATCTCAGATAAATGCTTATCTCAAAAGCAACAATAAGTATCTGAAAAACGAAAAGCCTATTACTTTTCAGGATATCGAGGATTGCTTGGTGCTTGTTTCAAGTTCGTTTTCTACACAGACTTCATATGCCAATCAGACAAAGAAAGCTATCACAAACAAGTTTATCAAGGAGTGCATGACAGAGTTCTTAAAGCACAATCTCGAGATATACTTTATTGAAAATCCTGACGAAGCGGTGAAGATAGCAGAGCAGGTTCTTGTAAACAAGAGAAGCCGTGAAAAGGCTGAGAAGTCAAGAATAGACCTGAAGAAAAAGCTTGCAGGTTCTATCGATCTTTCAAATCAGGTGCAGAAATTCGTTGACTGCCGTTCAAAAGACCTTTCTCAGCGTGAGCTTTATATCGTGGAGGGCGACTCGGCGCTTGGTTCTGTAAAAATGGCAAGAAATGCAGAGTTTCAGGCTGTTATCCCTGTAAGAGGAAAGATACTCAATTGTTTGAAAGCTGACTATGATAAGATTTTCAAGAACGAGATAATCACAGATCTTATAAAAGTCATAGGCTGCGGAGTTGAGGTCAAGACGGGCAAGAACAAGGAGATATCTATGTTCAATCTTGACAACCTACGCTGGAACAAGATAGTTATCTGTACTGATGCTGATGTTGACGGCTTCCATATCAGAACGCTTATACTCACAATGCTTTACAGACTTGTGCCGACCCTTATTGAAAAAGGATATGTTTATATTGCGGAGTCACCGCTCTTTGAGATAACGACTTCCGACAAGACTTACTTTGCATATGACGAGAACGAAAAGACAAAGATACTCAAAATGATAGGCAATAAAAAGTTTGATATCCAGCGTTCAAAAGGTCTTGGCGAGAACGAGGCGGAGATGATGAGCCTTACGACAATGGACCCTGCCACAAGACGTCTTATAAAGATAGAGCCTGACGATATCGAGCAGACACAGTGGATGTTCGATATGCTCTTGGGTGACGATCTGCAGGGAAGAAAAGATTTCATCACCAATAATGGTGTTGATTATCTGGATATGGCAGATATTTCATAAGCTGTTTGAGGGGAGAGCATTATGGACGCAATTTTTATATGGTCGTCTGCGCTTGTGATATGTGTTGGACTTCCATTGTTTTTCACAGTAATAAATGTTATAAGGCTTTTTGAGAATGCACCTAAAGAATTGGACAGACCGCTGTTTGATGTGCTGACGGTGGTAATTGGTTCGCTGCTGTCTGTTTTTGACCTTGACTGGTTAGGTCTTGGCGTTGAATATGATGTTCCTCTAACTGTTCATGGGGAATTTCATACACCCATAGCAGGGGAGTATAGGTTTAGTTTTTTCTTCCTGTTTTTTATAGCTATGGTGTGCATTGTACTGTTGAGTGTTATAACAAAGAGAAAACCGCCGTTGTTTGCGGCTATGCTCATTGCAGGGGTGTATATGGGCAATGTGCTTGATATACTGCTGGTGATACAGCTTTTGAAGAATATGGATAACTTTTTCACGGTGATGATGTTGGTTTTTCCAATGAATTATATGCTTATGTCCGTAAGGCTCATTCGCCGTGAAATAAAGGCGCAGACGGGATATCTCAGCAATTCGGCGGAGAAAAGCGGCTTTATGGGCTGGCTTAATAAGCTTCTCACAAAAAGCCTTGGTTGGTATCTTATCAGCTTTGTGGCAATGATACCGCTCCTTGCGGTGATGCTTTTGATACTTGTTTTATTTGGACAGCGCCCTGACAGCATAGTAAAGGCTTTCACGGAAACAGCCGATTGGACGTTTTCTCAGCAGATACCTCCTCCGCCTGATTACTCCCAAGGGCATTATCTTTGCACAGTTGCGGCAGGGGGACACGCTAAGCTTGTCAAACCTCAGCGAATGGGTCTGCGGCATGGGGATAAGATAGTTGTGAACAGACAGCTTTGTGTTGCAAACGCATTTGAAGAGCTTATACAGGATAAGCTTCCACGTTTTCACAAATGTGTGAGAAGCTTTTACGATAAACACGGATATCCCATTTCACAGCATATATCGACGAAATTGCGTGCTGATGTGGTCTATATCCTTATGAAACCACTTGAATTTATTTTTATTGCGGTGCTGTATATGTTTGACGCCGATCCCGAAAGCAGGATCGCTATGCAGTATACAGGCAAAAAGTGCACCGACCTTACGAACTTTATGAAAGGATAGATTTTATGGCAAGAAAAAAGGCAGAGCCTAAAAAGACTGCTAAACCAAATAATAACGCATATATCGAGGGTGCAGGACTTGTTGCAGACGAAAAGATAACAATGTCCCTTGAAAAGAACTATATGCCATATGCCATGAGCGTTTTGGTATCAAGAGCGTTCCCTGAGATAGACGGCTTTAAGCCCTCACACAGAAAACTGCTTTATACCATGTATAAAATGGGACTTTTAAATGGAAAGCTCACAAAGTCTGCCAATATCGTTGGTGCGACCATGAGGCTCAATCCTCACGGCGACGGCGCTATATATGAAACCATGGTAAGACTTTCACAGGGCAATGAAGCACTTTTGCACCCATATGTAATGAGTAAGGGTAACTTCGGTAAGGCATATTCAAGAGATATGGCTTATGCTGCCTCTCGATACACTGAGGCAAAGCTCATGCCTATCTGTCAGGAGCTTTTCGGAGATATAGACAAGGACACTGTTGATTTTGTTCCTAACTATGATAACACCACCACAGAGCCGACCTTGCTTCCTGCTACTTACCCGTCAATACTTGTTAATGCAAACGTTGGTATAGGCGTTTCTATGGCTTCATCAGTTTGTCCGTTCAATCTCAGCGAGGTTTGCGAGACAACTATCGGACTTATGAAAAATCCTGATTTTAACGCTCTTGAAACGCTGAAGGGGCCTGACTTTCCGGGAGGTGCTTCACTTCTCTATGATGAGGAGGAGCTTGATAAGATATACCGAACAGGAAAAGGCTCTGTTAAGCTGAGAGCAAAATATCAGTATGACAAGGAGTCAAGGTGTCTTGAGATCGTTGAGATACCTGCCACTACCACAGTTGAAGCAATAATCGAGAAGATAATTGCTCTCGTTAAGGCAGGCAAGATAAGAGAGGTATCATATATCCGTGATGAAACGGACATTAACGGTCTGAAAATAGGTATAGATATCAAAAAGGGCGTAGACCCTGACAAGCTTATGCAAAAGCTTTATAAGCTGACGCCGCTTCAGGACTCGTATTCATGCAATTTCTATATACTTGTTCACGGCTATCCAAGAATAATGGGCGTTTATGATATAATTAAAGAATGGGTAGCGTTCAGAATGGATTGCGTTCGACGCAGAACAAGCTTTGACCTTGCAAAGAAGAAAGACAAGCTGCATCTGCTGAAAGGTCTTGGAAAGATACTTCTTGATATAGACAAGGCTATAAAAATAATCAGAGAAACGGAAGAAGAAACAGAGGTCGTTCCTAACCTTATGGTTGGATTCGGCATTGATGAGATACAGGCTGATTATGTGGCTGAAATAAAGCTCAGACACCTTAACCGTGAGTATATCCTCAAAAGAACTGCCGAAACTGAGGATCTTGAAAAAGCTATTGCAGAGCTTGAAGATATTCTTGGAAGCGACAGAAAAATAAAGAATATCATCATTTCCGAATTAAAGGAAGTTTCAAAGAAGTATGGTCAGCCAAGAAAAACTCAGTTCTATTATAAGACTGATATCGAGGAGATAGACATAGAGGACGATATCCCTGACTACGCCTGCAAGCTTTTCCTATCTCAAAGCGGTTATTTCAAGAAATGTACTCCGCAATCACTGAGAATGGCAAGCGAGCAGAAGTATAAAGAGGGCGACGGTCCGCTTCAGGAAATGGAAAGCACCAACAAAACGGAGCTTCTGTTCTTCTCTGACAAGGCGGCTGTGTATAAGACCAAGGTATCGCAGTTTGCCGACACAAAGGCAAGCTCTCTTGGCGACTATATTCCTGCAAAGCTTGGTTTTGATGACGGTGAGGGCGTTGTGTCCATGGTGAATACTGTAGATTATTCGGGCTATATGATATTCTGTTTTGAAAACGGAAAGGTGGCAAAAGTGCCGCTCAATGCCTATGAAACAAAGACCAACAGAAAGAAGCTTGCCAATGCTTATTCTGCAAAGGCTAAGCTTGTGGGAATGTTCTTTGTGCAGGGTAACGCTGAGATAATGCTTCGCACAACTAACGGAAGAGCAATGATATTTGATACAGCGCTTCTTATGCCTAAGTCCACGAGAGATACTATAGGCGTTCAGGTCATGACACTTAAAGCGAAGAATGCAGTTGTTGATAAGGCATTTATCGTTGACGATGAGACAGCAGCAGGCCTTTCAAAATATCGCAGCAAAACGATACCTGTTGCAGGCTGTTTTGCAAAGGATATCGAAGACCCTGACCAGATGCACTTCTGATATATGTTTTTTACAGCGGATAGACTCCTGTCCGCTGTTTTTCGTTTGTTGACTTTTTACAGAGATTATGGTATACTTGTTTTGAAAAAGTGTGCAAATGCACGGATGTTGCAAAAGGGAGTTGTTTTTATGGAGTGTCCTAAATGCCACAAGTCAGTTGACGATGATGACATTTTCTGTCCTAACTGTGACACAAGATTAAGACCAGACAAAAATACATCTATCATGAAGCGTTTCAAAAAGCAGAATAAACCGCTAAATGTGGAAATAGTGGGTGAGAAAAAACATAAATTGTCTGAAAGCAAGCTCAAGCTTATTCTTATAACGGTGGCGGTAGTGCTTCTTGTGGTGCTTGTCGTCCTTATCGTTGTAAATATTATAAGCGGAAAGGGTGAAAACACCGCTGAAAACATTTCTGAATATATCGGCGTAGATGTTGCAAAGGCTCAGAAAAAGCTTGATATGCACTTTAAGGACGAATCGGCTTTTCAGGGAGTGAACAATGCACTGAATTTTGATTATATCATTGAGTCTGATGACAGTGTTAATGTTGATGGCATAAATTATCCTGAATGGGCGGCGCTTGTTACTGTTGATGATGAAGAACGTATACAAACTGTAAAATATTCAAATTTCAAGGTGCTTAAAAACAATGCAAACGGTGAAAAAAAGAGTAAAGCTATTAACCTTGATAAGTTTGAACAAGAAGCAAAGTGGAGTAGCTTGTCAGATGCCATAGACCTTGAATATTACGGCATCGTATGGTCAAAAGACACTAAAAATTATATATACCGCTATTGGTATGAGAATGACGCAGGCGATGATCAGCCTGTGGTGCTTAATGTAACGTTCGATACGGATAATAAGTATCTGTATTATTCTTCTACGCTTATTTATCCTGAGTATCTGTAAAAGGGTCATAATGTTACAAAAGAAATACAAATTGTTGCGTAAATTCTACAATTTCACAAAAAAACTTGACTTATGCTCGATTTGTTGCTAATATAAATTGATGAATAACGTAAAAAGGAGGTTCGGTATGGATCCTAGTACTAAATTATGTATGGGCTGTATGAACGAACTTGGTTCTGACGGTCGCTGTCATTATTGTAACTATACCGACGATATCCCGCATTTACAGGCTTATCTTGCACCGAGAACAGTGCTTGACAACAGATATATAGTTGGAAAAATGCTTTCATATAATGGTGAGGGTGCGTCTTACATTTGCTACGATATGGTTGGCAAATGCAAGTGTGTGGCAAGAGAGTATATGCCTGACACTCTTTGCGAAAGAGATAGCGAAAGTCAGCGACTTGTGGTGAATCCGGATTGTCTGGCTAAGTATAAGACATTTATGTCTGAGTTTGCAGACGTGAACAAAGTTCTTTCACGCATGAGAAATCTTCAGCATATCGCCACGGCAAAGGATATGTTTTGCGAGAATAATACGACCTATGTCATACTCGAATATGTGGAGGGCGTGACGCTAAAGAAATTTTTACAGTCAAATACAGGCTTTCTCACATGGGAACAGGTCAAAAAGCTTTTTGTGCCATTGTTTACAACATTGAGCATTATACATAATGCAGGTATCATACACAGGGGAATATCTCCTGAAAATATTATTGTTACAACTGATTGTGAGCTTAAACTTACAGGCTTTTGCATAAGTTCTATAAGAACATCTAATACAGGGCTTTCTCCTGAGTTCTATTCAGGATATACCGCCCCTGAGCAATATTCTTCGTTAGAATGGCAGGGCACATGGACTGACGTTTATGCACTTGCTGCAGTTCTTTATAGAATACTAACAGGCTGTATGCCCCTTGATGCTTATACCCGTACAAAGAATGATACTATGGTCGAAGCTTGCAGAGTCAATCCGAGAATACCACAGCATATCTCACGAGTTCTTTCAAGAGCTATGAGAGTTCGTGGCGAAGAAAGAATACAGACAGTTTCAGAGCTTGTTACTGCACTTTTTGAGCAGCATACAACGCATATGGAACACCCTAAGGGTTCAACTCAGACTATTCCTATACAGCATGTTCCAAGACAAAGAACGCAGTCAAGGCAAATGCCACAGCAGACTCGTGAGGAAGAAAAGCCTAAGAATAAAACGGCTACGATAATAGGCTGGACGGTGCTTGTGATAGTGCTTTTGCTTTCAGTTTTTCTGCTATATGAGTTGTTTTCAGGTCCGTCGGACAGCAATAATGATTCGTCTGAGGATAAGGTCATTTCTTCTGATGATGCAGATGGAGTTGACAGCGAGGTATTCGTTTACAGCACCACAGTTGCTACGCCTAAGGTGACTGATGCTGAAAGTCAGTCAGAATATGGCTATGGCGCTATAATGCCTAACGTTGTGGGTCTGGAATACAATACTGTTGTAAAACAACTTGGTGAGGATTTTACTATCAAGGCTGAATATTATTATTCTGATGTTGACGATAAGGACGTTGTTAAAGAGCAGAGCATACCAGAGGGTACTGATTTTGATCCGTCTTTGAAAAATGAGCTTGTTCTTAAAGTATGTGCAGGCCCTGAAAATGTTCCTGTTCCTGATTTCTCTGGCCTGTCAAAGAAGGCTTACCTTGAGCTGCTTGATTCTTATAATATCAAGTATAAGGTCGTTACCGATTTCTCAAGCTCTGTTTCTGCAGGATATGTTATGGCGACAAGCGTTAATGTTGGAAACACTGTGAATGTTAAAAATGGTGATGTGCTTACAGTTACAGTTTCCGCAGGTCTTGTGACTACTACGACCACTACAACAAAGGCAACAGAGCCTAAGCCTGATACGAACACAGGCAGCTCTTCTGAAACAACACCAGCTCCGGCTGTTGTGCCTGCTGAATAACGAAAACGTTTAATAAAATGTAAAAAAATAAACAAAGCCCTTGACAATTCAAGGGCTTTGTGCTATGCTCATTATAGATTATTAGGAAAGTAACAGGATAAATTGTTTCCTGGTTTGGAGGTATTTTACATGGCTAAGAAAATTGGTGTACTTACCAGCGGAGGAGATGCTCCGGGAATGAACGCTGCTGTCAGAGCAGTATGCAGAGCTGGTCTTGCAAAGGGTATGGAAGTCGTAGGTATCCTCAGGGGATATAACGGCCTTCTTAACGGTGAAGTTATTGAGATGAATGCAAGAACTGTTTCAGGCATAATCCAGAGAGGCGGTACTTGCCTTTATACTGCAAGATGTCCTGAATTCAGAGATATCGAGGGCGTAAAGAAGGGCAGAGATAAGTGTCTTGAAATGGGTCTTGACGGTATCGTAGTTATCGGTGGTGACGGCTCATTCAGAGGTGCGGCTGATCTTTCAGCACAGGGTATCCCATGTATCGGTCTGCCTGGTACTATAGACAACGATATTTCATGCACAGAATATACTATCGGTTATGATACAGCTATGAACACGGCTATGGAAATGATCGATAAGATCAGAGATACAGCACAGTCACATGACAGATGTTCAGTAGTTGAGGTAATGGGCAGAAACGCTGGTCACATTGCTATCAACGTTGCTGCTGCTGTAGGCGCTGAGGCTGTTATCACACCTGAGAAGCCTTATGACCTCAATGCTATTGCTCAGAAGATGGAGCAGACAAAGAAGTCAGGCAAGACACATTTTATCATTGTAGTTGCTGAGGGTGTTGGCAAGACAGAGTATATCACAAGAACTCTTCAGGATATTACTGGTGTCGAGTCAAGAGCTACTATTCTCGGTCATGTTCAGAGAGGCGGCTCTCCTACAGTAAGAGATAGAGTTGTCGCAACTGAAATGGGCTATCACGCTGTTGAACTGCTCGAGCAGGGCATTGGCAACAGAGTTGTTGGTATGAAGGACAACAAGATATATGATGTAGATATTCAGGAGGCTCTTTCAATGAAGAAGCCTTTCGAGGAAGAGCTTTACAAGATCCTCAATGAAACTGCATTCTAATTTTTCATGAGGTCTGAGTCTTTAAGACTTTGACATATTACAGAGTAGAAAACTGAGCGTTAAGTGTCCGTCGGACGGGGAGTTGCCGTCGGAACGAAAAAGGTAGAACCTTTGCGGTTCGGTTTTCGCATCCCGCTGAATGTGTAATTGAAGCTTTTTATAGCGGCTCTGCACATCCCGCATGGGTAGTGTGCAGAGCTGTTTTTATGCTCCGTTATGCACAAAGCGACAAGCTCGCAGAATAAGGAGGTAAATTTATGAAGAGCTTCGGAAGAATGTTCTATGACTCTTTCAAGTCACTGAAAGATCTTAGAACATTGACAACAGCAGGAATACTGATAGCGTTGGCGTTTGCTATCAGATCATTTTCCATTGAGGTAACGCCTGACTTGAGGATCGGTTTCACTTTTCTTGCAACCTGTACTATAGGTATGCTTTACGGACCTGTGGTATGTGGAATGTCTACATTTGTGCTTGACTTTCTAGGATATATAGTGCAGAACAAATCCCCGAGAGCCTACAGCCCACAGCTTGCAATGGTAGTTATTATTTCAGGTATCATCTACGGCTGTCTGTTGTATAAGTGCGATTTTAACAACAAAAAGCTTCAAAGCTACATAAGGATCGCAATTGCAAGAGGAAGTGTTATACTTTTCTGTAATATAGGACTTAATTCTTATTTCCTGTATACACTTTATGTAAACAAGGCTTTTGGCATCACAAACCTCACCAAAGAAGGAATGAGCGGTTTTCTTACATACTGCACACCGAGAATAGCGAAAAATCTTATCCAGCTCCCTGTGGATCTGATATTGCTCATGATATTCCTGCCTGCTGTGAAGTTTGCTTATGAAAAAGTAAGAACACAGTTTGGACATAAAGCGACAAATACATGATTTAAAGCAGCGGCAGAAATGTCGCTGTTTTTTTGCGTGAAAATATACAAGAAAAATGGGGTACTAATGTGAAATTTAGGTGAAACACTTGAAATTCGTTGAGATTTAGTGTATAATTAAAATTAAGTTATTTTTAAGGCAGGCTTCTGTCTTTTATTCAGAAAGGTCTTGAGTGTATGATAAATGTTGGTTTTATCGGTGCAGGAAATATGGGCTATGCTATCATGAAAGGCATTGCAGGCAGTAAAATGAGTAAGGATATTCAGCTTTACGCTTTTGATAAATATGCTCCGATACTTGATAGACTTGACGAGCTTGGAACAGTAAAATGTTCAGGCTGTGCAGAGGTAGTTGAAAAGTCAGAATATGTTTTTCTTGCAATTAAGCCTCAGCAGCTTGACGAGGTGCTTGATGAGATAGCTTCTGCGGTAACGAAAGATACGGTCATAGTTTCTATCTGCGCAGGCATTACAGATGATTATATCGCTTCAAAAACTGTGGCTGGCGCAAAGGTAGTGCTTGTTATGCCAAACACTCCTCTTCTTCTTGGGGAGGGCGCAACTGCTCTTTCACGCTCTGACAGCGTAACAGATGAGGAATTTGAGCTTGTTTGCAATATCTTTGGCTCATGCGGTATGTATGCCGTCATATCAAAGGATAAAATGAAAGAGATAATAGCAATAAACGGCTCATCTCCTGCTTTTATCTATCTGTATGCTCAGGCATTCGTAGAGTATGCAAAGAGCGTTGATATTGATGAAACAGTTGCAAGAGATCTTTTTGCAAAGTCGCTTATCGGCTCTGCCAAAATGATAACTGACAGTGGTAAATCACTTGACGAGCTTATTGAAATGGTATCATCAAAGGGTGGCACAACTATCGCTGGTCTTGAAAAGCTCCGTGAGGGCGGTCTGCCAAAGGCTGTTGAGGAGTGCTGCAAGGCTTGCACTAAGAGAGCTTACGAGCTTTCAAAATAGTTATTTTTTCTGCACCGTGGCATATACATTACTCAAAGGAGTGATGTATAATGAACAGCGGGACAGGCATATACAAAAGCGGAGTTCTTGCTTTTTTTGCAGGAGCTATCCTAATTGGTGCGCTTTTGGGTGCTGTTACTTTTTGCTTTATGGGCAGCGACGAGCTTTCAATGCTGTCGGTGTTTTCAAACAGCTTCGTTGACGTGAGGTCGTCAGGTGATCTTGAAGAAATTCTTGTGAGGTCTTTTTTCAGTTCGACTGTTTTTTTAGCAGTTGTGTTTTTGTCAGGTTTTTCTTCACTGGGACAGCCTTTAGCTGTTGCAGTATTGATGTTGCGTGGCATGGGCTGGGGTGTTGCAATGTCTCAGCTTTACAGCATTTACGGCGGACATGGTGCATTACTTTCAGCGATGTTTGTACTTCTTCCTGCGGTCATAACAGCGGCGGCACTTATGATAGCCGCAAGGGAAGCTGTTGCCATGTCAAATATCCTGCTGTGCATTGTTTTTTCTGAAGGACAGCATAGTGGTCTGCGACAAACGGTACGGCTTTATGCTGTTAAGTTTCTTGTGCTTGAAGCGGCGGCGGCTGTTGCGGCTGCGCTTGAATGTCTGCTGACGATTATTTTTGCAGGACGAATTTAGTATACAGTATACAAAGAATGAAATAAAATTCGGGGCAATTTCGGGGACTATTAATTTTAAGGAGCAGTGTAATGTCTTTATTTGGTAATTACAATACCCCTGGCAGAGGTGTGCTTAAAGCACCTCAGGAGAAAAAGGGTATTTTTAAGTTTTTTGAAGTCTATGGCAGGCATATGTGGAAGCTTATGGAGCTTAATTTGCTGTATTTCGTTTTCTGCATACCGATGACGCTTATGGTTATACTTATGCTTATGACATCAAATCCAATATGGCTCTTACTGGCGATACCGTCAGTATTTGTAGGACCTGCAACGGCTGCAATGACAAAGGTTTGCCGAAATTATTCTCAGGAAAGAAATGCGTTTTTGCTACATGATTTCTGGGATTCTTTCAAGAAGAATTTCAAGCAGGGCACTATCATGGGTGCCATAGATATCATCTTCGCTATAGGATTTATGGTCGGGATTCCAATGTATAAATATTGGGCAGAGCAGAACTCCATGATATACATTCCGTTTGTTATCTGCATAAGCTGTCTTATCGTATTCTACATGATGCACTTTTACATCTATCTTATGATAAGCTCCACTAACCTTAACATGAAGCAGATAATAAAGAACTCGTTTTATCTTGTGAGTCTTGGCATAAAGCAGTCTCTTTGGTCACTTCTGGCATCGCTTATCGTTATTGTTATGATGTATCTTTTCCTGCCGTATTCTCTGTTCATATTGCCATTTTGGCCTCTTTCGTTCATATGCTTCGTGACTTGCTTCAATTGTTATCCTGTTATCAGAAAACACGTTATCCAGCCTTACTACGATCAGCGTGGTGAAAGCAATCCTGAGTTTGCATACAAGAATGCAGACCCTGACGAACAGCTCTTTGAGGATAGAGCGGCGGAAGAAACTCCTGTCAAGACCAAAGAGAGCAGAAAAAAAGGCAAAACAATCTCATAAAAAACATAAGGACAGCTCGTTTGAACTGTCCTTTGTTTATGCTAATTATTTTTCAATCTCGCCAAGTGAAAGCGCTTTGAGATAAGCGTTTATGAAACCGTCAAGGTCGCCGTCCATAACAGCGTTTACATTGCTGTTTTCAAAACCCGTTCTGTGATCTTTTACAAGAGTGTATGGCATGAAAACATAGGAACGTATCTGAGCACCCCATGCGATCTCTTTCTGAACACCCTTTATATCCTCTATCTTCTCCAGATGTTCACGCTCTTTTATTTTGATAAGCTCTGCTTTGAGCATTTTCATTGCATAATCCCTGTTCTGGAACTGTGAACGCTGTGTCTGGCATGATGTAACGATGCCTGTTGGTATGTGGGTAAGTCTTACGGCTGATGACGTTTTGTTGATGTGCTGTCCGCCTGCACCGCTTGCACGATAAACGTCCATTTTAATGTCCTCAGGACGGATATCTACTTCGATTGTATCGTCTATTTCAGGCATAACGTCCACTGCTGAGAATGACGTGTGTCTGCTTCCTGAGCTGTCGAAAGGTGAGATACGCACAAGTCTGTGTATTCCTGCTTCGCTTTTAAGATAGCCATAAGCATTTTCACCCTCCACGATAACGGAGGCACTCTTCATGCCAGCCTCTGCACCCTCGAGATAATCAAGAGTAGTCATTTTGAAGCCGTGGCTTTCACACCATTTATGATACATCCTGAAAAGCATTTCGCTCCAATCCTGCGCCTCAGTTCCGCCTGCTCCTGCATGAAAGTTGATGATAGCGTTGTTGTGATCATACTCGCCTGTGAGCAGAGTGTCAAGCTGTGCGGCGTCAAGACCGTCCTTGAGAGTTTTCAGCTCAGACTGTATCTCATCTATCATGTCCTCGCCGCCCTCATCGGCTGCCATTTCAATAAGCACTTCGATATCCTCAAATGACGACTTGAATTTACTGTATTTTTCCAGTTTGCCCTCAAGATTTCTTGTTTCCTGCAAAACCTTCTGTGATTTCTCCATGTCGTCCCAAAAATTAGGCTCTGCGGCTTTTTCGTGAAGCTCTGCGATCCTTTCCTGAGAACGTTCAATATCGTATACGTCATGCAGCTCGCTGATGATAGGTCTAAGAGCTTCAAGCTCTGACTTTAAGTTTTCTAAAAATACCATATCTTTTTCTCCTTATTTTATATCATTATATATTATAAAACTTTTTTTGTGAAAAGTAAAGGAAAAATATAAAAAAACTATAGCATTTTCCTGAAAGTTGTGCTATAATGTTATTTAAAGGCTTTAAAAAGCCTGTTTCAGCAAGAAAGGAAACCCGATATGGCTAATTATACAGGAAAAAAATGCTTTTCCTGCGGAGAAGTATTCAAAGATGGTGACGATATAGTTGTATGTCCTGAGTGTGGCACGCCTTATCATCGTGAGTGTTATCTCAAAGAAGGAAAGTGCATAAATGACGCTTTGCATGAAAGTGGTCAGAGCTGGGAGCAAACTCAGGAGAGTGTAGAAAGTGAGAATATACGCTGTATACGCTGCGGTTTTGAAAATCCGCCTGACAAGCTATTTTGTGAAAAGTGCGGAACACCGCTTACGAAAAATGATACTGAGGAACGTCCATTCAACGACATGGACACGCAAAATAACGCTCAGCAGACCGGCCCTGACGGACAGCCTTACGGTCCGTTTGGCAGACAGGTTGTATTTGATAAGGACTCAGATCTTGAAGGCATTAAACTAGATGACTATGCAAAATTTGTAAAGACAAATCCGCTCATATTTTTGTCTAACTTTATACGTTTTGGTAAATTTGGTGGAAAGATTTCCATAAACTTTGCTGCTTTCCTTTTTCCACACCTGTATTTTCTGTTTAGAAAAATGAATCTTGTGGGTATCATCATGCTTGTGGCTACGGCACTGCTCAATATCCCTACTGCGATAGAATATCTTAGTGCAGGAACAATGGGTTTCTCGCTTGATATCGGCATCGATGTGACTGGAAGGGTTTTTCAGGGCATTTCCGCTGCGACATGGTATGTTTCAATGGCACTTCAGTTTGTGGCAGGCTTTTTCGGCAATTATATGTATTATAAGTTTGCACAAAAAAAGATCCGTGAGATAAGGTCGGAGGACGGCACTGAGCAGGAGATAGCCGAAAAGATAGTAGTAAAGGGCGGTACGTCATGGGGGGCTGTTATTCTTGGCTTTGCCATTTATTCTGCGATAGTTGTGTTTGGCATTTTTGGTGTTACAAAGATATTTGCATGATTTTACAAAAAGTTCATAAAAAAACGCAAGTGACACTTGACAGATAATCGGTATTGTGTTATAATAATTGAGTTATCCTTGCTTGTGCAAATTGCGGCACAGGCGAAATCCAAAAGGAGGTGCAAATGCAATGGCAAAAATTAATGAGTCTTATGAGGCTATGGTAATTTTCAGCTCTAAGCTTGACGAGGAGGCTGTAAACACACTCACAGCTAAGTTCAATGACTTGATCGAGGCTAACGCAAGCGACGTTACACTTAGTAATTGGGGCAAGCGTAAGCTGGCTTATGCTATCAATTATGAAACAGAAGGTACTTATGTACTGTGGTCATTCACATCTACGCCTGAGTTTCCAGCTGAGCTTGAGAGAATTCTTGGTATCACAGACGGCGTGATCCGTTTCTTAGTAACGGTCAAGTAAAACTGCGAAAGAGGGAAAAGTTATGCTTAACAGAGTTATTTTAATGGGTAGGATCACTCAGGATCTTGAAGTAAGACAGACTCCTAGTGGAAATGCAGTTTTGAGATTCAATGTTGCAGTTGACAGACCAGTTCGTCAGGGTGCTGAAAGGCAGACTGATTTTATTACTTGCACTGCTTGGGGGCAGAGAGCTGAATTTATCAACAGATACTTTTCAAAGGGCAGAATGATCGCTCTTGAAGGTCAGATAAGAACAGGTTCTTATGATGACAAGAATGGTGTAAAGCATTATACAACTGAGGTCAATGTTGACAGTGTGTCTTTCACAGGTGAACCAAAACAGCAGGGAACAGGTAACTATTCCAATAACTACGGAAATGGTGGTTATCAGCAGAATAATTACCAGCAGAACAATGGTGGATATTCACAGCCTGCAAACAATTCTAATCAGAATAACTATAACAATGCTCCATCAAATGACGCTTTGTCCATTGGTGACCTTGATGATTTTGAAGAAGTATTGACCGATGACGGAGTACCGTTCTAAGCAGAGGAGTTTTGAAAAATATTTCTCTAAGGAGGGAAATTTACCATGGAAAAGGAAAGAAATACAAGCAGACCTATGAAGAGAGGTCGTAAGAAGGTTTGTATGTTCTGTGCAGACAGAGCTGAAAAGATCGACTATAAGGATATCGCAAAGCTTAGAAAGTGCATGACAGAGAGGGCTAAGATCCTCCCTAGACGTGTAACTGGCACTTGTGCTTATCATCAGAGAGAACTTACAACAGCTATCAAGAGAGCACGTCATGTGGCACTTCTTCCATATGTAGCTGACTAATAGTGTTTTCTATTTTGAGGTACCTTTATAGGTGCCTCTTTTTGTTAAGGGGAAGTTTCTGAGTGGGGCTTGCAAATGTATCATAAATGTGATATTATATACTAAAGCTGTATAACAAAGCATTACAGTATTTGTAGAGCTGTAAGGAAATGGAGCAACTATGAAAGATAAAACTGATGTTAAAATAAATAATATTATGCCGTGTGTTCCAACGAGAGATCTGGTAGTTTTCCCTGGAATGTCTATGCATTTTGATGTTGGCAGACCAAGAACTATAAAGAGCATGAAAAATGCCATGGACGGCGATCGACTTGTTTTTCTTTGCGCGCAAAAAGACGTTTATCTTGAAATGCCTGAAAAAAAGGATATGTTCAAGGTGGGTACTGTAGCAAAGGTAAGACAGATTGTGAAAGCACCTGATGGAATATACAGATGTTATGTAGAAGGTCTGCGTAAAGCGAGACTTGCTGAGTTTTATCAGTATGATGATTGCTATGAAGCTGATGTAAGACTTGTACCAAATTATTCAAAGGATAGGCTTGATGACGACGAACAACTTGCTGTTTTTCGTTCGGTCTTAGATGAGTTTGAAGAGTATGTTAAGGTGGTTCCTAAAATGCCTGAAGAGCTTTATGCCCAGATACTCGGTTCTAAAACGCCTGTTCAACTTTTTGAAAGTTTGGCATTTAATATTCCGTTAGCTTTTACTGACAGACAGTCGCTTCTTGAAGCCCCATCTGTTTTAGATAAGCTAATTCTTATGATCACTATGCTTTCACGAGAGACCAATGTTTTATCTCTTGAAAGAAGGATACATAGTCAGGTCCATTCTCAGATAGAAGAAAGTCAGCGCGAATACTATATTCGTGAGCAGATCAAGGCGTTACAGAATGAGTTGGGTGAAAATGAAGACGGCTCAGATGTAAATGAGATTGATGAGTACACACATAGGATAGATTCACTTATATTGTCCGAAGAAGTTCGTGATAAGCTTATGGGCGAGGTCAGGAAGCTTTCCAAGATGGGTATGATGTCACAGGAGGGTGTTGTGCTGAGAAATTATCTCGACACAGTGCTTGCATTGCCGTGGAATGCTGTCACAAAGGATAGGACAGACGTTAAAAAGGCAAAGCAGATACTTGACAAGGATCACTATGGCATGGCAAAGGTCAAGGATAGAATACTTGAAAATCTTGCTGTAAGAGCGCTTACTCCTGATATCAAGGGGCAGATCCTCTGTCTTGTTGGTCCTCCAGGCGTTGGCAAAACTTCAGTGGCAAAGTCTGTCGCTAGAGCACTTAATCGAAACTTTGTTAGGGTCTCATTGGGCGGTGTTAAGGACGAAAGTGATATCAGAGGTCACAGAAAGACGTATGTTGGTGCAATGCCAGGAAGAATAATGAATGCCATGAAGCTTGCAGGAAGTAAAAATCCTGTTGTTCTTCTTGATGAGATAGACAAGATGAGCAATGATTTCAGAGGCGATCCATCGTCTGCTATGCTTGAGGTTCTTGACAGCGAGCAGAATAATGCTTTCAGAGATCACTATATTGAAGTGCCGTTTGATTTAAGTGATGTGCTGTTTATTACAACTGCAAATACTCTCGATACTGTTCAAGCACCTCTTCTCGACCGTATGGAGGTCATAGAGTTGTCTAGCTATACTAGGGAGGAAAAGTTCCATATTGCAAAGGAACATCTTATTAAAAAGCAGGAAGGTAAGAACGGTCTTAAAGCATCTCAGATACGCATCTGCAATGATGCTATCTATAAGCTTATAGACAGCTACACAAGAGAGGCTGGCGTGAGAAATCTTGAAAGACAGATAGGCTCGCTTTGCCGAAAGGCTGCTAAGGAGATAGTTGAAGACGGCGTTAAGAAAGTTACTTTCAAGGCGGATAATCTTGAAAAATATCTTGGCCATGAGAAATATCTCCCTGATGTTGTATCAGATAAAGATGCTGTTGGCTCTGTAAATGGTCTGGCATGGACGTCAGTGGGCGGAGTTGTCATGCCTTTGGAAGTCCTTGTACTTGACGGAAAGGGCAGAATAGAGCTTACAGGCTCACTCGGTGACGTTATGAAGGAGTCTGCAAAGATTGCCGTAAGCTATTGCAGAAGCGTTGCTGACAAATATGGCATCGATAAAGACTTTTACGAGAAAAAAGATTTGCATATACACGCTCCCGAGGGTGCTGTGCCTAAGGACGGTCCATCTGCAGGTGTTACCATGATAACGGGCATCATCTCTGCATTGGGTAAAATAAAAGTACGCAGTGACGTTGCTATGACAGGCGAGATAACTCTTAGCGGCAAAGTACTGCCTATAGGCGGTCTCCGTGAAAAGACTATGGCTGCATACAAGGCGGGGGTCAAGACTATCATAGTGCCTTTTGCTAATAAGGGCGACCTTGATGACGTTGACGATACAGTAAAGCTTTGTTGCGAGTTCGTGTTCGCAAAGACTATTCAGGATGTGCTTGACGTTGCACTTGTTCCAAACAGCAAAAATAATGTTCCGCTTGAACTCCTAAGCAAGAACGAGCCGGAGCGAAAAAAATTAACGGTATAGAAAGGGCCGCCTATGAATTATAACAAAGCAGAATTTTATACTTCCTTTGGAAAATTCTCGCAGATACCCAAGTCTGACAGACTTGAATTTGCCTTTTCCGGCAGGTCGAATGTGGGAAAGTCGTCGCTGATAAACAAGCTTCTTAACAGAAAAAACTTGGCGAGAGTAAGCTCTATGCCGGGTAAAACTGTTACAATAAACTTTTTTTCTGTGGAGAATATCTATATCGTTGATCTGCCTGGATATGGCTATGCCAGCGTATCAAAGTCCGAGAAAAGGCAGTGGGGCAGTCTTATAGGCGGCTATCTTGACGACGGCAGCAGACAGCTTGCACTTGTTTTTCAGCTTGTGGATATGCGTCATCCGCCAAGCAAAGACGATCTGATGATGATAAATTATCTTATTGACGCTGAGATACCATTTATAATCGTGTTCACCAAGGCGGATAAGCTCAAGCCTAACGCCAGAAAAGCACGTATGGAAGCTTTCAAGACAGAGATACCATGCTTTGAGGACATCACCTGTGTGGAGTTCTCTGCGATCACCGGAGAGGGCGTAGATGAACTGAGGGCAATAATAGACGATATATCTGAGGGGGCTGAAATAACGCCGCCAGAGAAACTAGAAAGCGATACAGAGGACGAAGAGGAGGAATATTACGATGATAAAGAGGATATTTCTGATGAGCCGAAGTCATTCGGCGGTTTTCTAACGCCTAATAGAAGAAAAAATTAAGAGTAAGTAAATAAAAAATTCATAATTCTCCTTTACATTTTTCATGACTTGTGTTAAAATATATTTATGGTTTAACACTTTACACCATGAAACGTAAAGGAGATTTTTTTCATGAAAGAGAAACTTGAGATCAAAAATTTAGACGATCTTTATGAAGCAGTGCTTTGTCTTGAAACTGTCGAGGAATGCAGGCTGTTTTTTAAAGATCTTTGCACTATACCTGAGCTGAAAGCACTTTCACAGCGTTTTCAGGTTGCAAAAATGCTTACAAAGGATCATGTTTACAGCGATATAGTAAACGAAACAGGTGCTTCAACGGCAACTATAAGCCGTGTGAACCGCTCGCTTTCTTATGACGGCTCAGGCGGATATAATATCGTTTTTGACAGATTGGATAAGAAGGAAGATAAGTAATGAGCGGATACGGCAGATTTGCCTGTTACTATGATAAGCTTACAGAGAATGTCGATTACGGAAAAATTGCGGCACGGTGTCATGAGCTTATAAAACGATACAGTTCAGAGCATGAGGTAGTTTTGGACCTTGCCTGCGGCACGGGTTCGCTCAGTGAAGCACTTGCACGTCTTGATTATGATGTGGTAGGCGTTGATCTGTCGGATCAAATGCTGGAAGAAGCCATGGATAAGCGCTATGAAAGCGGTCTGAACATACAGTATCTTATGCAGGATATGACTGAGCTTGATCTGTATGGCGCAGTTGATGCTGTTGTTTGTGTTCTTGACAGCATAAATCACCTTGAAAATGAGGAAGCTGTCAGAAAGACTTTTGAGTGTGTATCAAAATTTACCTGCGATGGTGGACTTTTCATATTTGATGTAAATACTGTGTACAAGCACCGAGTGATCCTTGCAGACAATGCGTTCTGCTATGATCTTGATGGGCTTTTTTGTGCATGGCAGAATGAGCTTAATGATGATGACAGCGTGAGCATATATCTTGACTTCTTTGAGGAGCAGGAGAACGGCTCTTATTGTCGTTTTAGCGAGGATTTCACAGAGAGGATATATACGGACGAGTTTTTGAGCGAGCTTGTAAAGTCAAATGATTTTGAGCTTATAGGAAAGTATGACGGATTTGAGGACTCACCAGTTAATGATAAAACGCAGAGAGTTCTTTATGTGTGCAGGAGAATAAACAGAGGGTGATTTTATGGGTAGAATAGTTAGAGTTATAAGTAAAGACGCTTCCGTTGTGTGCAGCGCTATCGACGGAAAGGATATTGTTTCACGCATTGAGGAGATACATAAAACTTCCGCTGTGGTCACGGCGGCACTTGGCAGACTTGCTATGGGTACTTCGCTCATGGGATTTGGACTTAAAGGCAAAGATGATTCTATTACTGTAAAAATGGACGGTGATGGTCCTACAGGAGCGCTTATATGCGTATCTGACAGCATGGGAAATGTAAAGGCATATGTACAAAATCCAGTGGTGGAACTGCCGCTTAACGATAAAGGCAAGCTTGATGTCAGAGGGGCTGTAGGCTCTAATGGTACGCTTAGTGTGGTCAAGGACATGGGACTTAAAGAGCCGTACTGCGGACAAGTGCCTATTGTTTCAGGCGAAATAGCAGAGGATATAACTAACTATCTTGCTGTCAGTGAGCAGGTGCCAAGCGTTTGCGCTCTTGGCGTACTTGTAAATCCAGATCTGACAGTGAATTGTGCTGGTGGATTTCTTATTCAGCTTTTGCCGTTTGCACCTGAGTCAGCTATAGATCAGATAGAGAAGAATATAAACGGAATGGAGTCTGTAACAAAGCTTATAAGCAGCGGCATGACAACAGAGGATATTGCTATGAAAGCTTTGGAGGGACTTGAGCCGAACGTTCTTGATGATTTTGAGGTTAATTATCGTTGCGATTGTTCAAGGGAAAGAGTAGAGAATGCTCTTATATCTTTGGGCAGGGCAGAACTTGAAGATCTTTCTAAAGACGGTGGTACTGACGTTGAGTGTCACTTCTGTGATAAGAAATATCACTTTACTCCTGAGGAGATTTTAGGGTTAATAAAAGAATAATATTTAATGAATATTTTATGTACACTATTCAAATGCCCGATAATAAAGCGTTTGCGGACTTAAACTTTTTTTGAGAAATTTCAAAAAAACTCTTGACAAATGGCTTTGGATAGTGTATAATAAATATCGTCGCTGAGAGATACAACTCAAAACGACAGCTAACGGGAGCATAGCTCAGCTGGGAGAGCATCTGCCTTACAAGCAGAGGGTCACAGGTTCGAGCCCTGTTGTTCCCACCAAGCGGACTTATAAAGTCCGCTAATATGGCCGGGTAGTTCAGCTGGTTAGAACGCTAGCCTGTCACGCTAGAGGTCGTGGGTTCGAGCCCCATTCCGGTCGCCAATACATTCTTTATGTATCAGGTTTCGGTATCTTGCATATAATATTGTAGATACCACTAAATGCGGATTTAGCTCATCTGGTAGAGCGCCACCTTGCCAAGGTGGAGGTAGCGAGTTCGAGCCTCGTAATCCGCTCCAATATGGCGCTATAGCCAAGTGGTAAGGCATAGGTCTGCAACACCTTGATCCCCAGTTCAAATCTGGGTGGCGCCTCCAATGACTCACAGAGCTTCTGTTCTGTGAGTTTATTTTTTTTGTCTAAATATCATAAACGATCCAAAGTGACAACTGAGCGACGCTCAGTTGTCACTTTTTGTATCAAGAGAACAAAGGAGCGAAGCAAAATGGACAAAAAGAGATAAGAAAAGGGAAATAAAGTGTAAAAAAAGCAGAAAGCAAAAAAAGGGGTTGACAAAAAGGCATAAAAGTGATAAAATAAACAAGTCGCCTCGAGAGAGAGCGATAAAGGAAGAAGCGAAACGAAGGTAAAAGGTTCGGGAGAACAGGAGAGACCTGAGGAGTAGCTTGAAAAGAACTTCATAAAAAGTTCACAAAGAAAAGTCTTGACAAAGCTTAGCTAATATGATATAATAGATAAGCTG